>Ga0164313_10001511_pt1 | contig 20552 bp, 29 predicted proteins | sample GuaBasSedimGuay4_FD_113735 | JGI IMG/M metagenome (GOLD analysis project Ga0164313, IMG submission 113735) | Subseafloor sediment microbial communities from Guaymas Basin, Gulf of California, Mexico - Guay4, Core 4569-4, 0-3 cm | ecosystem: Environmental > Aquatic > Marine > Hydrothermal vents... | reverse complement strand
CAACCGAATGATCTGGTTAAGTTCAAGAAAACACTGTGCAGGGTTAAAGGCGTTTTCAGCTACGGGAAATGGGTTAGGATAATGGATCCGTTTGGAAACATCATTAACTCAAATATCAAAAAATTGGAGATAGTGAAATATGGAAAAGGACTGCAACTCAGCTAACCCGATTCATCTCCTACCAATCATAGATTGGAAGGAGTCTTCTCGGGTACGGAAGATAAAATGGATATAACCTCATATTGTAAACGGAATAAAGGCGTGATTGTAGGGAACGCATGTATCGTGGGGGAACGGCAGAGGGATAGCCCGTTCGCAGGCACCCCGAAGGAGTTAGCTAATGAAATCAACTCATTTTTCCATAGGAAACTGATGAATGATCCGATATTATCTGTTGGTTTAGCCGGCTTTGGATTGGATTTAGATGCGACGGAGCGGTTTCAGGTAGCCAGAAACCCCGTATACGGGATGCGATCCATTGGCATTGTCACATACACGGGGGAACAACCCATCCCTAAACTAAAACCACGGGCTAAACTAGTTAAAGGTGATGAAGATTTCACCGAAGAAGAAATTGCCAGATTCCAAAAACATATTGGAGGGTATATCTCATGAAAAAAACAACAACAGTACTTGCCCTACTCATTTTGGTGGTGGGGGTGTCGGGGTTCGAGTACTCTATCAGCCAAGGCGAGATGAGAACCCGGTGTCTTGGTGATGGGGGCACGTGGGTTGATGGAGCGTGTAAGTGCCCTCTCGGGCAGAGATATTATGGTTGGAGTTCAGGTTGCGGCAGGGTGGACATATCTCCCCGGGAATTATGTTACCAATATTACAGCAACTGGAGGTGGGATAAGACGCAGGATAGATTTACTTGCGAGTGTCCTAACGGTTGGCGGTGGGCTGGAAACATAAAAGGCTGCGTCTCCGAACCCGGGAAGCAGACCGCAAGGACGGTAATTACGCAACAAACACCTCAACACGAGAACCCAGTGGATAGCCTAATTAATGCGATAAAAAAATTTTTCGGGTGGTGACCTCCTCCAATTTACTAATTAATTCTATCACTATCACTCTTTTATCTTATCTCTCCTATGTATTTACTGATATGGCAAGAAAAAGATAGATTGTAGATAGATATCCTGCGAAGTAGGGTGAATAAATGGCTAATGCAAACACGGATTTGAGTACGGAGATTTCGGTTTTATGGATACTCTCTCTCTTGGTGGTGTTAACAGGATTATCTTATCTTGTTGTTACCGGGTTGCATTTGAATGATTTACAGGTTTTCGGGACGGCGTTTGTTTTCCTGGTGCTTATCCTGGTGTCCATATCCACCTTCTCACTCAATCTTGGACACATCCCCATGGGCAAGACATTGAATCAGTCAGCTTTGTTCTTTATGGGTGGGTTTTTCGGGTGGATGATGCTCTTGAAGTCTACCACAATCTCCTCCCTAACCTCCAAGTCAATACTGCTTGAGATCGTGGAACATAAGCTGCCACCTTTCTGGAACTGGTTCCTATCCTGTATTGCAGCACCCTTCGCCGAGGAAAGCTGGTTCCTCCTAGCCATGCCCTTATTGATGATCTATGTGATGAACAAGATAAACGAGGAACTCAATCTAAACCTTTCCACATCAACCACCCTCTTCTTCGTCATTATCGTTTCAGCAATCATTTTCGCTAACTTCCACGTGGGAGTAAAAGCATTCACAGTATTCGCAGTCTCTGCTATCATGTTCCGAACCACTCAACTACTATTCTACTGGGGGGACTTGAAACTAGGGATGCTGTCAAAAATAGATTTCATACCATCATTCGCCTTAGGCATACACGTATCCAACAACATAAACGCATCATTAGGGTACATCCAATCCCTCGGACTGCTCCTAACCCACCCCTTAGGTATAATCCTGCTTATTCTATTCATAATAATGCTCTACATGGCAATAAACAGCCTAGCCACAATCATGCTCCTCCCCAACGAAAGAAAGAAACTGCTCACATCCACCTAAAAAGTGATAGCAACCGTAACTAATAAACTTAAATACTTACTCACACATAATACTAATAACTACTAGCTTAGTTTTAGTATACAAAAACAAAGAGGAAAAAAAAAATGGCAAGACAACCTAAGTATTCCCACACTAAGGGACTGATACCTGTGACCATCACAGACGATGGACGAATTTTTGCGACCCGGAAGAGACCTGCATCCAAGTTCAACACCTGCGTAGGAGACAAACTACGAGGCAAGAAAACTGGAAGCAAAGCAGCTCAGACAGCCGCCCTGAAATCAGCCATCGCAGCATGCAAATAGAACCTGCACGCAACAAAAAATAGTGGCTGACTTTTTCCGGAAAAAGCAGACAAACCAATTAGATTTCTTCTTTCTTTTTATTTTTCATCTTACGTTGGTGCCAAGGAGATCCACGGCTTTTAGTCGTGGGAGTATGTCAGCTAACTCTTTCCTCTACATTCTAAGCAAAACTTCTGAGAATTCGAGGTCTTTATGAACTCCTTACCACAGACAACGCAAACACCCATGAACCTCTTCTTCCCCTTTTTGCTCCACCCCCTACACGCAGGCGAACAAAACACATGAGCCTTCGTAGTCTTCCTGAATTTCTTGCCGCATACAGGGCAGATAGCTCTATCCAGCATTTCTTTCACACAGTCCTTTATCTGATTGGGTTTTATCTCCCCTGCATCCACCTTCCTGAGGAGATCCACTCTATCCACATCGTCAAGTGTTCTCGTTAACATAATCGCTCTCGTAGATACATTAGATACTCCCTCTAAATACTTGTCTCTGAACTCCTTCGCATCTATAAGATGCCTAATATTACTTAAACTATAACCTAATTCATCCGCCAACGCATTCATCGTCTTATATCGTCCAGACGTCCATAACTTATATACTCTCTTCTCCCTCTCTATACCTCTCCTTATCTGCATAGTCCTAACACACTTTTCGGAACAATATTCCTGCGAGGCACGCTCCGCACGAAACCGCCCCCCACAATATTTACATATCCTCTTGATGTGCTTTCTCCCGCTTCTACCTGACTCAAAAGCAACCTCCAACAACTTTCTGAGATCATCTCTACTAAGAACCTTACTATCTAACGCACCCAGTGCCTCATCCACCAACTCTCTAGATGCCTTGCTCTTGGTACTCTCCACATCGTCTGTCATGATTGATCCTGTTTTTTCCCTTGGATGGATGGACGCAACAAATCACGCCCAAAACCAGCCCCCCTCAAGAGTCCTCCTCTGGCTCTATCTCATCCTCCTCCTCCTCAAGGGGCATTCCTGTGATGTTACTCACCCCCTCAACGATTCTGTTTAGGTCTCCTCCAACAGCACTGATCTGTTTCTGCAACATCTTCAGGTACTCGTTATGTTTATTGTTCTCCATCCGCAGATTATCATGCTCCCTCTGGAGTTCCTCTAAACTCTTACGCGTCTCCTCCTTGATACGATGTAGCTCTTTGTCTGCGTTTCTTTTCTCTTCCTCAAGCTCTGGAATCCGTTGCTTCAACTCTTTCGCTTCCTTAACTATCCCGTAGACCTCTTCGAAGGTCATCTTTTTCATTTCATCCATTTTACTCGGTTTTTTTTGGGAGAATCGGGTTATGCCCTCTAATCAACCAGTTGCCCTCGCCCCTCACGGAACAAGCCCCTTCCTCACCCCCTTAAGAGGGGCTAGGGTGGGGTGATTGACTTCTTCTCCAGCTCATCGATCGCCATCCGTATATCCAAGTCTGTCACAGTTTTCCTTCCAGCATGTCTAGCCAGTTTCTGTGCCGTCTCACTTATATTCATCGCCCTGTTCTCTAAATACTCCCTTAATCCGTTGACTGCTCCAGCACTAACTCGCTGGTTCCCAGTAAGCTGTATCAACCTCTTAACTGATGCCGCAGCCAACTCATTTGTATTTCTCATATATATCATCTCTTTTTTTATTTGAATTTTTTTTTTTTCAGTTACATTCCTCTCCCACCAATAGCACATCCTCAACTCTTTCTTTATCTACTTTCTTGTCTATCAGGCACTTGATGTCCTTCGCTTTCTGTTCCGCATCCTTCTTATCTTTTGCGATAACATAGCCCTCAATTATCCTGGATGTAGCTATCCGTACAGGGTACTTCTTTCCGCTATTCGCTAGCCTCCAGATATGTGTTTTACCAACACCCCTTCTACATGGCGTCTTATTCATTTTCAGTAGTTTTATAGATAACAGTTTATGGCAGTGGATGTTTGCGGTACTCCATGATCCAAAACCTAGTTCCTTCATGATCTGGTATGTTGATAAGTTCTCTTTTCTCCTCAATAAATCAAGTATCTCTATGTCTATTCCTCCCAAGTGGCTTGTTTTTTCTTCCATGATGAATCACCTCCAAAGTATCTGTAGTTTGGTGAGTTCTCTTTGTAGACTTCCACCAATTCCATGACTACATCTCTTTTTGTTTCAACGCCTTTTGTTCTTTTTAGGAAGTTGTATATTGCTGTGAATTCTTTCACATCTTCCTTTCTCTTTAATCGAATGCTTATTTGTTTCTCCTTATACCGCATCACACCCCCCCCTCCACACGCTTTTCGACATCGGTGGCGTGTTTTTTTGTTCTGTTGTTGACACGTATTCGTTCCTTCCTTTCTTTTTCCGTATTATGCGGTTTTGATCCTCCAGACGGCTTATTATGTTATATAGGCTGGATCTACCACATACTCCGTTGTTGTCCGCGAGTGCTTTCAGTTGGACGGTGCCTTCGCCCCTGATTTTTTCGTAGATGAGTTCATCCATTTTTTTCACCCCGCTTCTCTGCGTGTGCTGATATAGTGTTCTGTGGCTGTGTATGTATTCATCAACCCATGTTGCTGCGTTTTCGTAGTCTTCTCTGGTGGGTATCAGCCCCCCATCCTCTGTAACCTGTCTCTGATGTATATGGAATCCAGCACTTGCTGAGATTACTCTGATCATGTGTTCCATGTCTCGTGGGAGGTTAGGCACCCCCCACCGTATATTCTGACTATATAGCCGATCCCTCAACCGCCTCAGCTTGTTTTTATCGAATAGGAGATATCTTACTCTGGGGTTCTCTGCCCCTCCCTGGATGCTGGATTTAATCTCCTCTAACACTCTCTTTATCTTTGAGAGATCCATTAGTCCTTCATCGAAGGGGTTGCAGAATCCATCAATCATGGAATCCGTTATTTCATCAACCACACCTTCCACCAGAAACATGGGCATGATATAGTCAAACCTGCTTAAGTCTCCGCTCTTCATCTTAATCTGTTGAATGAATCTCCTCCCGTTTGTGAATGTGTCCTTGATTGGATTCATGCTAGCTAGCACAGAAATATTCGCCCTAAAGGAGCTGGATTCCCCTCCTTTCGCAACATCGATTCGATCATTATCTAGCACACCTCTGAACACCCCGGCATGACGTCCAAGCACTGCTTTATCGAACTCAGACAGAATCAGCAACCCATCATTCGCCTTCTCCGAAACCGACGGCTGCCGCTCATACCCACCCTGAACCCTCTTTGAAACACCCACCACCTCCGTATCAGACATAGCATCTATTTTGGTGGATTTTGGTGAAATTTTCTCCATCAGCTTACTATGGGTTGTCTTATTGCTTGAGATATCCCCCACAATCAACAAATGCATGCTTGATCGCACACCCCGCCCCCGAGACCTCAGGGGAGGCATATAAATACTAGCAACCTGGAGTAGAGAGAACCTGTGCAAAAACGACAAACCCCTGCCATAATTCTCCAACCTAACGACAAGTTTATCTAAAAGATCCTCCTCCTCCAACAGACCCAAAAACGAATCATCCACATCAACACCCATCTTTTATTCTCATGTCACAGGAGGGGATTCCCGCAATCCTATTTGGTTCATTCGATTTATTACCCGATCCCTGATCTGCTCTATCTCCAGCAGCTCCTCCTTATCAAAGATTTCAATACCGTGCTGTAGTGCTTCATTGCATTGATTTCGCATGGTGATTAATTTCATCGATGATGCCTTATCTATGCTCTCCTTCCTGAGAAACACGATGAGAGGTATTCTCCTCTTCCGCATCTCACTTACAAAAGCCAACCGACCTTTCTGATCCTCAATCAAACCCAATTCAATCGCCCCCTTATCGTAGATATTAATCCCACAGTCTCTTGTTCATCCTCGTATCTCTCCTCCAGCACGCCTTGCTCTACTTCCTTCACCATAAGCTCGGTCTGGGCTTTCTCCTCCTCCAGACCGCGTCTTATGTCTTCCACTGCTTCATCAAGTCTCTTCTGTTTTTGTTTTTCCGCTAACTCATATAGTCTCTCCATAACAATCCGCCTCCACTACTTTTTAGTCTTCACCAACCGCTTTAAGATCCATGTTCTTCCTCTGCTAGTAGGAGTATCCCCCCAGCTATTTCCGTAACCCTAACATCTAGTTTTTTTGATAGGGTTTTCTTCTCAGGATCAAAATCCCAATACACTCCCCTGATTTTAATCTTTTTTTTCATCATCTTATGGTTTTATATATGCTCCCCATCAACTACTACCCGAAAGGTTTCCCCGAGGGGAGTCCATCCCTCCTTTCTTGCTTCATCCACTCGCACATCCCAAACTTCCGTTCTCCACTCAGATATCACTCTTGTCTTCATCTCCGCCTCACCTCCTTCTTGCAGATGACACACTCCAAATATCCCTTGATCTTCCTCTTTTGCCCCTCAAATTTCATCTTTTTCTTTTTCATGTTCCTTCCATGGTATCTTGAATACAGCAAACCATACAGCAAACAGGAAGATGAAGGTGAAAGGGGAGTACCCGCCCATGAAGTCTGTGCAGTACACCAGCAACAGCACACCCACCACGAACAACAAAGATAGTACCTCTTTCATCTTTAATCCCTTTATTATCTTTGTTTTAAGCCTTTAAATACTGAATTACTCTTAATTTACTTTATTGCCCTTGAAATGAGCATAATTGACATTAATGTGGGCAGTTCCCTCCGAAGCTGTCGTAGAGTGTTGCCACGAGTTTGTCTTCAACCGCATCTAGTGAGTATATCTCTCCTCTGAATTTTTTCACGAGGTTTGTGAGGTTCTCGTCCACGCCGAATACTCCGTACTTGCATAGCCCTACCATGTTTATTTTTTTTGCTGTCATCTCTGTTTTATTGCAGTTGTCTATGTAGGAGTCTGTGATTATGAATATGTTGATGTTGTTCTCTTTTTGTTTTTCTTCTTCGATTATTTGGTCTGTTCTTTTGAGGGCTTTTGATAGGATTGTGCTGGTTCCTGTCTTGAATAGCATGCTTTTTGCTAGTATGGTGCCGTATTCTTTGGTCAGTATTTTCCCTCTGCTGTCTTTTATGGGGTGTGTGTCTGTGGAGAAGTCCATTACCGCTATCTGGCATCCTCGTTTTTTTGCTATTTCTATGATTGCTACGGTGGTGTCCCTCATTATTCTGGACAATGGTTCGCTGCTAACGCTACCTGATACGTCTCTGAGGATGAAGACTATTGATTTATTTTTCCTCCGCACTTTCTGGGGTATCCTTATCTCTTCCAGATCGTATTGCCCTACTGTAATCAGATCTTCGGGGTTCTCTGTGATTTCGTCTATGTCTCTCATCTTCCTGAAGCCGTTCATCCGGTTGCCTTTGCCTCTGATGTGTTCTCTGGTTTTCTCTTTCCCTTCTCTGCTGTAGAGGTCTGGCAGCACCCGTGAGAATGATTTCTCCAGGTGTTCTATGATCATGAGTAGATCGTCCACGTCTTTTTCTTCGATGAGTGTGTTTATTTCGGCATCACTGAAGCCCAGTCCCTCTAATTTACTCATTATGTTCTTTTCTTTTGCTTTGTTTTCGATATCTCCTTTTATCGACGTTGATTCTTCATCCAACGAACTTGCTTCTGATACACTATCCCCCCCCTCTCCGCTAGGTTTCTCACCACCTCCTTCTCCATTCCCAATGCCCTCGTCCCTCTCTCCACCCCCCACCCCCCCAACAACATCAGTTATGCTCTGTAATCCCTCCCCTACCTCTCCATCCTCATCTATCTGCCCCTTTTCCTCCAGCAAAGCATATATCCTCCGGTATTTCTCCACCACAGGGATCGTCCTATCCGACATAATCTCCTTCGCCCCCCTCTGGACTTCCGTCTCCTGGAACTCAAAGCATAGGAGCAGATCCTCCGGAGGGAGCTTACTCTTCAACAACGTCAACATCTCCCTCAACTTCCTCCTATGACTCACCTTAGCCCGCCCCCTGATATTGTACTGGAAATGAATCTCCATATCAAATACAATGTTCAATAAATCATGGGAGTAATTACCTTCTTCATCCTTGCATAAATCAATAATCTCTTTATTAATTTCTGCTGTCGCAGGAACACGTAAACGAGAATCCAAATGTCCACAATTTTTAACTACAATGCCGTTTGCAACATAATTATGTGTGTCGGCTACTGTTAGATTGTAGACATATCCTCTATATCGCCTCACACTACAGTCCTTAACTTCATCAAATTTGTAATCTAACGACAAGGTAGGGTTAAATAACAGATATTCATCAAAGGTGTATACTTTATTATGGATTGTGTTTGATTGCATACCTGCTTCCAACATCCCCTTTCTCTCCTGTAAATACTTCAATGCACTTCCACCCAATGTTTTACCTTTCAGTGAATAAGCGTAGCCTACTTTCTCTAAAAAGCGTATAAGATTCTCTCGTTGATTGCTTATTTCGATACAATACTGTACTCTCTTCCTTCTTTTAGCATTGCCTTTCCTCTCTTTTTGTACTACGCCCCACCCCGTAGTTTCATATTCCCTAGATTTATAAACTTTTGATTTAATACCACACTCTTTTAACAATGTTTGAATTTCTGTTAAATAGTTTATAACGCAGGATTCTAATCTAGGGGTTTTACTAACTTTGAGCCGGATTACCCCCCCCGTATTACTCCTAAATGATGGCTTCAAACCATCTCCACCAAATAAACCACTAAGAAAACATCGTTTGCCCCGATTATCTAATCTAAATATCCACTCCGGCACATTAACCTCCTGTTCAACTCTCTCTCCTCGTGGTAAACCCAACGCTAATAGGTAATCATAAAATGCTCGTCTTTCAACGACTACAGAGTGATTATATGCATTATACCTATACTTTCTTCCAAGAAACTTAAGATCATCCATTACCAACTCCATATCTGCTTTATATGTTCCTGAAAAACCAACAACATGTCTAGTTGATAGTAACCAGCCATTTGCTAATATTGAACCAACCAATCTGGCGAGAGCATATATCCTCTCGCTATTGCTTACGAGGGGCAATAACTTCTCATGCTTTAAATCCTCAATCATCCCCATCGCCACAGGTTTTTCCCCATGCCGGTATGTGCAGATAGTATTCCGTGTGATACCATATTTCTCCCCTATCTCCCTATCTGATTTATCACTATCTTGGATTCTTTCGAGATATGCGTTTATTCTATTTCTCGCAGGTAATCTGTCTATAAACGCCTCCTCAGATAATATCACCTCTCCTTTATCTCTGTCCATCCCCCCTAGCTCACCCGATTCCTTAACAAGTATGTCCCCAGCCCGTATATCCCTTATCTTCTTCCAACTAAACCCCAATACAGTATCCGCCACCAATATCGGATGATTTCCTGTAGCATTAAAGCTTGCACCACTCATCGTGCTTACTTGGTATATCTTTTCATCAATTTCTCGTTTATGCGTTGCCATAACCTCTTTATTTGTTATGCTTCTCTTAGCTATATCCACTGATTTGACAAACACTCTCTCCCCTTTACGTAACCGCTTTTCTATCTCTGTGATATACTCCCCTCCCGCATCAGTGGATACTACTGTATCCGCGGGCAAACATTCATGGAGCAGCAAAGCGTCAAGAATCTTGATATACTCTGCCTTACTCACTATTTTAGAGTATGGGTTAAGGTACACAATCCTCTTCTCTATGTCCGTGGCAGCGATGAACTCACTATCGCCATCCTTCTTCATCACCCGGACATCCTCAAAATTATGTATGAGCTCGTTGCTATCCGCCAGACGCTCAACCACACGTTGAAGATATTCTTCCTTCCCTCTCTCTGGATCTCTACCCTTCTGTGCCATCCTTTTTCCTCCCCATAGAATAATGGGTTCTTTCTCTCCTCCTAGTTCATCACGCCCTCAACTATTATCTTTTCCTCAACCAGCATCAATTACCCCCTATCTTTTGCTTGAAGATTTCGCCGATTTCTTTCTTGAATTTCGTGTAATCTCCCCCTGTAAGGTGTAGTTTTTCGAGTACCATATTCCTGTAGGGGCAGTTTTTCGCTGGAGTGCAGCAGAATGCAATGCATCGTATATCCACTGTTGGAAAAGTTCCGCAAATCTGTTGGCTCATCCAGTCGTCTCTTTCTATGAATGTGATTTCGTCCATTACTCTCTCTTTGATTTGATTGGCTAATTCTAGTTGACCTATATTATATACTTCCATGAATGATTGCATTAACACATCGATCTTACTCCTCTCCTCTTCCTCATTAGTTTCGGTCTCCATTTTTTCATAGCATGATGTCGAGTCGTATGTTTTTTTGTGAGCACATACTCTCGAATTTCCTTATTTCCTGGAAGCTTTTTGGTTTGCTGAGGTTTGGTGTGATTATGATTTTGGTTCGGTCTCCTTTTGTTTCATAGTGTAGTTCGCAGTTTTTGCATGTTTTCCTTGCTATCTCACTTGCTTTGTCGTATTCTGTTTTCAGTAGCATTTTGGTTTTTCTGGTGTGGTATTCTAGGTATTCATCTATGTGGTGTCTTAGTTTCTCTGTGTCCAGGCTTTGGATTACCTGGGGTGGTAGATACTTCAGGTAGAGGGTTATCTCCTCATCTAGTTTGTCTTCTAGCATGCTGTATTTGTGTTGGAGGTTTTTTGGGAGGGTTGGGTACTCATCTCTGTATTCGTTGAGGATTTCCACGCATTCTTGCACGAATACTTCACCCTCTTCTGGCATGATATTATCTATCCTTTTCACGAGATTGCGGTGTTCCTCGTTCACTATACATTCGTCCATGACAGCATCTATTTTTTTGCTGTCGAGGGTGTCGAATCTGTTGTTGAGCATGAGTCTTCCCACGTTGTCGTAGTCTTCATCGCTTACCTGGTTTCTTCCGTTGACTGCCGCCATGATCCTGCACAGATCACGGTATAGTTTGATGAATCGGGTGCTGAACACGAATCCTTCGTCTCTGAGCATCCGGAACATTGTGAGTATGATCTCTGTGTCGTATTTCACTGTGGCAGCGTTCTCCCTTATGTCCTTTATCTCTCCCGCAGTTATCCTGATGTTTCTATGTGTGTTATCTGGGTTCGACAAGACCTCCTCCACCGCCTCAGGGTTATCCTTAATCAGGTGATCCATGCTCAAGATTATTGCGAACCTGTCCTTCAATGCCAGATCAAGCCTCTCCGTGTTATAATCCTCTGTAAGGGGGTTTGTAGTGGCTATCACAGAGAGCACAGGCAAATTCCGTTCCCCCGCCAACGTCTTGCTGCATTTACGCTCCTGCATAACCTCCAGCAGGAAATCCAGGAACTCACTCCTACCCCTAAGAAACTCATCGAAAAACAGGATATCCGCCTTCCAGAACCCAGTCTCAATCAACTCAATTTCCCCTCTCTGATACGACAAAGGATTCAGGATACCTACGATATCTTTTACAACAGTTTCGTTATGGATCTGCCGGTAAAAGAAATCCAGATTGGTTATCTCACACAGTAACCGCACGCAGTAGGTTTTAGCCTCTCCAGGTGCACCCTCTATGAGTATGTGCTCCTGGCTTGCAAGAGCCAACAGCAAACCATCTATTACTTCGTCCCTGCCCTTCACCGACTTACCTAGCTCCTTCTTCAACGTAATCAGCTTTTTATCAATCATCGTTCAAATTCTTGATCTACTGTTGGTGTTTCCATCTTATTTTTTTAGTATGATCCTCCTGAGTTCTGTGTTTAGTGTGTCTAAGTTGATTTCTGGTTTTTCGGTGGGTGTTTCTGTGCCATCCTCCAGGAAGGCGTTGATGTATCCATCCATCTCTGTTATGTGTTGTATCTCTTTTTTTTCTTTTCCTGTTGCTTTTATTGCGATGATTTCGTGGATTTTCTTTACTATGGGTGCTGGCATTATATTCTTCATCTCATTCAGTGCTTCAACGAACTTGATGGGTGGGGTTCTTTTTTTGTTGATCACGTATTTGGCGTTCACGATTTCTCTCGCAAGGAAGCCCACCTCTTTAGGGGTGGGAGGACTTGCGAGCATGCGTTTGTATTTAAGGATGGAATCCTTATATCTAATTGGGATTGGAGCGATGAAAACTGTAACCCGAACAATCAGGTTGAATGTTCTCAGACCAACAGCTAATAAGTTAGATAAGCTTGATGCTCTCTCCGGCGAGTATCTGGAGGCGTGCAACATCTTTCTCCAGGCTCTGAAATCCAACACGGTTAAATCGAAATACACTCTACAGCACCTCCGCTACACGGATATTAAGGAGTCCACGCAGCTTCAGGCACAGCTTATTGTGGATGCCTGCAAGGATGTTTGGATCCAGAGAGATAAGGTTGAGAAGATCCGTGAATTTAAGCGGATGCCCATCCGATTCAACGCACCCCGATCCGGCTCCTTCGGCGAAACAGGGAGAGGGAATCCTGTTGTCTCCTTCGCCACTCTTCAGGGGAGGGAAACTCTTCCAGTGAAGCAGGATGGATCCTATGAACGATTCAATGCCTTTCAAGAGCAGGGCTACCGTTTTACGCAATTCGCTCTCCAGCAGAGAGATAAGAGGTGGACGGTTCTCGTAACCCTCAAAAAGAGGTTTAATGTGTCGGAACCAGAGACTACCCAGAATGTTCTGGGGGTTGATGTCGGCACCAACACCCTCGCAGCAGTCTCTGTTTACTCTCCCGCCGAAAAGAAGGTTCTCAAACAGCTTTATCTTGGCAGAGACGTCTCCCAGATTACGCGAAACATCAGCGTAAGGAGAAGCAAACTCCAGCGGAGTGAGAAGACTTCCTACCGGGCTCGGCGAGCCCTTAGGAAGCTCCGGGGCTATGAACTCAGGCACACCAAAACCAGGTGCTTCGAGATCGCCCACCGGATAGTGAACCTTGCCAGGGACTATAATGCCACGATAGCTATCGAAGACCTGAAGCATTTGAACAAAACCAGACTCCGCAGGAAAAGCAACAGGAAGGTTAAGCGGATGCCGTACGCCATATTCAGGCAGGCGTTGGAGTCTGTCGCATGGCAGAACGGTGTTGCAGTAACCGCTGTTAACCCAAGGAACACCAGCAAAACCTGCTCCCGATGTGGTGCTAAGAGAAGCGTGAGCGGGAGAACCTTCAAGTGCGAGTGCGGGTATACTGCAAACAGAGATCGGAATGCTTCGGTCAACATTGCCCAGAGAGCGGTCAATAGCTTCAATCCCAACGCTATTTCTGACCAGAATTCCCTGGGTTGGGCTGCTGTCAACCAGCCTGCTCGGCATAATGATTCGGTTGTTGAGTGTTCGCAACATATTAATCCTCCGATGAATGCAAGCCCACTGCTTTAGCTGTGGGTAGTTGACAATCCCCCTGAATATCTGCAAGTATCTCTTGTATGTTATGTTCTTGTTGTTTTCTATGTATTTGCGGTAATTATATCTTGCCAGGGATCTATAATGATGGTAGAGTGCGATCTGGCTGAATTTTTCCAGAGCGAAGTCCTTTAGGATCTTGTTTTGTCTACCATAGTACACGATGTCTGTGGTAAGCCACTCAATTGTTGTAGGGTTTGATTTGGAGAGCAGTGTCACGAACTTGGCTATGTCGAACCCAACGATGTCGATAAATGAGCCTTCCGCCTTGCATCTACTCCCTCCCTTATCGAAGGCTATACTAATCACATCCTTTGGCTTATTGATCGTTATATATTCTTCAATAGGTCTTACGAACACGAACCTAACATCATAGTCGCTATCTTCACTTGCCATTCCCCAAGCACGGCTGCCGTTTTCCACAGCAAACAGGATATGTAAGTTCTCCGCCTCTTCAATATTCCTGCAAACATCTCTGATTCTATCTCGCATTTTTCTGTTTCCTGATCGCTTTTTTAGCGTCCACGATCACATCACTTGGGAACTGGTATATCTTCTCCCCTGTCTGCTCGGAGTACAGGAACCCTGAGGGTATCTCCAATAACACGTCTATGGTCTCTCCAAGGTATTCTTCTCTCTGGTATATTACTCTTTTCCTATCTTTTTTTTCAGTCATTTTCTCACTCTCCTATTGAGTTGTATTAGCTCTGCTCTTGTTACGCAGACTAGGTTGCTTGGATCGTCATTATATCTGTCTCCATCCAAATGAAAGATTACGCATCCTTCAGGTATTCTGCCGTGGAGTTCTTCGTAGATTTTCCTTGGTCGTCTCACCCGCTTGTTTGTTTCGGTTGTTAGGTATGTGCAATCCTTGGCGTGTTTCTGGACGCCTCCCTTCCAATTTGGGTTTTTCTCCATTGCAGTTTCCCCTTTCTTGAATTCACTCCCGGGGCTGAGGTGTATCCCTTTGAGGTTTTTGTTCCATGTGGCATGTCCTTTCTTGAAGATGGTGGGGGCTAGGGGTATCGTGCCTTCCCGAATCCCCCGTCGGACTGTCTTTGATATCTTTTCCCTTGTTTCTTTCGTGTGTTTTTGTCCTTTCCTCATTTTCCCCCTCAAGATAGTTTCGGCAGATTTGCCATGATTTCATCTCGGTAGTTGTCTAGCATGGAGTATTTTTCCTGGTATTCTCTTGCTGCGTCAAGGTCTATGCATTCAAGATCATATATTCTTCCCTGTAGGCAATTCATCCGGTGGGCTGTCTGATATGCTTTGTTTTTGTATGATTTCATGGCATCATCCTGTATCCTACCTAGGTTGTGGTCTTCTATGGCGATATCTATATCATCCAGATCCTTTTTCAGAGTCCTCAGGAGATCCTTGATGGTGTCGTTCAGCAGTTTCTCTATCACGTCAGGGTATACTTGACCTACTACTTTCACGTCCACTTCCTTTAGCATTCCCTTATATATCTCCTCGACGCTATTTATGACTGCTGCGAAGCGGGAGGTGTGTATAATGTATACGCTCTGGTTCAGTCGGGCACTGTTCAGGATAATGATCCTGCTTGCTGCAAACCTGTTCGCCTGATATAGCTTCTTCTTTTGCTTGGATAGTTTCTGGCGGTTTTCCGTGGGGAAGTCGAAGGCTATCACTACAAACGATTTGTTGCCACTATCTTTGTTGTCCTTCTCCACCCTCGCTACTGTGTCTGCATGTATCAACGTCATTCTTCACATCTATCTTATTTTATTCTTTATCTCTGGGAGGGATACATCTCAGCAAGAAAGCAATTTTCGCAACAGAAACACGAAAATTGCTCATCTTTACTTTCAAACTTTGCAGTAGCGTACGCTTTCTGCAAATCAGGGAATACTTTCTTGCAGATGACACACTCCCAATATCCCTTGATCTTCCTCTTTTGCCCCTCAAATTTTATCTTTTTCTTTTTCATTTTTCTCAAAGTATTCTGGATATTTTTTCTACGTCTCGGAGATTGCTGCACTGGAATACGTCATTGCAGTGTTGAGCATATTCTGTCATGATGCTGTCTCCTGTGTCCCACTCTTCTTTTCGCTCTGGATTGAGCCAGAGCAATGTCTTCGCTTTCTCCTGCATCTCCTGCAATGTCCATGATTCGCTTTCTTTTCTGTTGTTCCGTGCGTCTCCAAGTATGATCACAGTTGTTTTTTTGTCTACACACCTGCTGAGATGGTGGTTGTGGAATTCCATGAATGAGTTTCCGAAGTCGCTGTATCCTTCCACGGACACATCCGCGTTCCTAAGCGATTCGGCGATTGGTACGGAGAGATCAAGCCGGCAGATTGTATCAACGAATGCAAATGCCTCGAATTTCGATACCTTGTCTTCGAGTGCTTTCATGATTGTGAGCATGAATTCTGAAAAGATTGATACTGATCCTGACAGGTCGCATAGCATCACGATGTCTGGTTTGTCGTATTTTTTGTTTCTGCGTTTCAGGTGTAGGGGTGTTCCACCGTGTTGGATCGATGCACGGATTGTTCTCCTGACATCTATTCTCCCTCGCTTGCTTTGTCTCTGTTTCCTGCTCACAGCTCCACGTATCTTTTTCGCAAGCTTTTGCACTCTCTTCCTCACTTCTTCATAGTCTTTTTCCGTGTAGGCTGCGAAGTCTTTTTCGATCAGGTTTTCTTCAGCGTCTTCGAGAAGTCCCATACCATATTTCTTCCTGAGTTCCTCATCAACTGCGTCATTGTATCTTTTCCGCAGTTTCTCTATGTTTTTCTGTATCCTCTCCGCTTCCACATCTCCCTTCTCGTCTGCTTCCGTAGAATTCCTTCTGATTTCTTCGTTGATTTCTGTGATTGCTTGCTTGAGTTCTTCTCTGAACTCTGATGAGAAATGAATGTTTTCTGGGTGATGGTTTTGGTATCTTTCCTTCGATTCTTTCTCTGCTTGTTTCTTCGCTGAATCCCTGATTAGGTCGTCCTTGATATCTGAGAAGTCTCCGGTCTGAAGGGCTTCTCTGAGTTTTTGTGTTGTTTCTAGTGTCTGACTTACCTCCAAATTCTGAGACATCTGGTTTGTTTCTGTTCCAGATGATGTATTTCCTTCTTGAGCATCATTGTCTTCTTTTTTCTCATCGCTGAAAAGTGAATCTATTTCAGCTTCAAAATCATTATGTCCCTCACCTTCTCCTGTTTCACTGCCATCTGAATCGTCAGAATCTCTCTCGTGATCCTGGATGTCGCCATGAATATCATCTCCTCCGTGAACTTCCTCGCTATTGTTCTTCTCTTCATCCCTCAGTTCCTCCACCCCCAACTTCTCCTTCTTTTCTTTCTCTTCCGTGCCCTCAAAAATATCTTCAAGCTCCTTCAATTTTTCCTCAAATTTTTTCTCATCGAAGGATTTTTCCATCTCTCTCAGACGTTCTCGGAATGATTCCTCCTCAACTTCTTTCATCTCATCGAGTTCATCCAGCGAGAATTGGGAGAAGTAGATATCGAAAATACGGTTGAATCGTTCATGATCATCACTATCTTTGATGAGCGTGCATTGCAGGGCATTCCTGAATTGCCGCTTCGATGAGATATTGGACTTCAGGACAGCGTTGATGCTATCGATCGATTCTGAAATTGATACACGCAATCCTTTCCGCCTGAGAATCGAAATGAATTCGACTATGTTTCTTTGCATTCTATGTACTCCTCCATAGCCTTCATTGATCTCTCCATTTTCCCTGATATGCCTCGCAAATCAGAGAGAGAAAATGTTTTTTCGACTTTCAACTTTTTTTCTGCCAGATCATACGTGGCAGTGAAAAGATCATTTGTGTGGGAAAACTCAAATTTCTCGCTAATCTGAAAACCCTTCTTGACATCAATTTCGATGTTGTCTCTGGATGCCCTCAATGTGATTTCTGTGAGATATTTTCGCAAATCACGCAGAATTTCGAGTGAAGGGATATGCTCAAATCGAACAGATATCCGATCCATGGTGTTATACCTCCAACGTATAGATATCCTTTCTCCCTCCCGAACCATTCGCAGCCAGTCATTTTTTTTCTCTGGAGCGAATCCTGCTTTCAGCAAGCGGGTGATGTATCCCTGATCTACGTTTTTCTCCGCCGTTCCCTGAAAAACAGGCGGATGGATGATGTTCTCTTGAATCTCCGCAAAAATATCTGAGAGAACTCTCAATCTGTTTTCCAAGACCTCATTTTTCTCCGATTCAGAGGAGAACTTATGCTCTTGATCTACAAGCATTCCATCGAACACCGTAGTATCATCTGCGATCATGACGGTGCCTTTTACCCCTCTTTTCAGTATTTCTCCTTGGCACATTTTCTGGGAAGTATCTACTCCGGAAATGCAATCCAAGGACTTCATGGCAGTCATGAAGTCTCTACACGCTCCCTTGATGCGGAGTTTCAAGGTATGGGAGCGGAATGAGGTGACATACTCCTCTGCCATGTAGTGTTGCCTGAGAATCATATTGAGGAGAGAATAGTCTTTTGTGACAAACTCTCCTCCAGTGATCTTTTCGTTCCGCACATTACCCTCATCATCGTGTATGGTAGTTGTTATCTTTAGTGCAAGCGAATCTGTTCTCGCTTGCGTGATTCTCTTTTTTTCATTGTCCTTCTTCTTTTCCTTGATCATGCTCTGAAATGACTCCTCATCTGTCATTTCTGCAAGTAGCTTTTCCGCTACTTTTCCCTCGATCTCTGTTGCTTGTATGATCATTTTTCAAAAACCACCTCCGAAATCTTTGATGAAGTCCTCATCAGGCTCTTTCACTTTCCCCTCTCCCCCTTTTTTTTCTGATTTCTCAACAGAAAACGGAACCGTAGAAGGAACGATGCTATCTACGTTCTTTTGGATGTGCTCCATATCTCTTTTGGTTTTCAGGATCACGTTGAGTGTATCCTTGATCGTGTTTTTGTTCAGGCTGTCCTTCCCCATGACAAGTAGATCCTTCGCCCAGTCGATTGATTCCGAGATCGATGGTTTTTTCTCGATGTCCTGTTCCCTGATCTTCGACACAGCCTCAGCAACCTGTTTTGCTAGCTTCTCATCAAGATCATCGATTGTTTTCATGAGAATGTGAGACTCCGTTTTCCGTGTGGGGTAGTCAATATGAAGATAGATGCAACGCCTTTTCAACGCATCAGAAAGTTCTCGATAGGCGTTGCTCGTGAGAACCACGATAGGCGTTTCGATAGCCTGAATTGTTCCCAGCTCTGGGATGGAAACCTGGAAATCGGAGAGAATCTCAAGCAAGAACGCTTCAAACTCCTCATCGACTTTGTCGATCTCGTCGATGAGAAGCACAGACTTCTCTTTCAAGGAACGCAAGAGAGGTCGTTCCAAGAGAAAACTATCGGAGAATATGTTCTCCTGAATATCTTCCCAGTTCTTCGCATCAATCTTGTTCGCCTGTATGCGGAGAAGTTGTTTCTGGTAGTCCCACTCGTACAAGGCTTTCGCTTCATCAAGCCCCTCGTAGCATTGTAGCCTGATGAGTGGAAGCTTGAAGTGAGCAGCCAAAACCTTGGCTAGCTCAGTTTTCCCCACCCCTGCATCCCCCTCTACCAGGAGGGGTTTTTCAAGGGCAAGGGCTATGTTCACTGTATCACAGACATGAGAATCTGTGATATATCCTCGTCTTGCAAAATCAGCGATATTCATAAAAGTCCCCCCGAATCCATTTCAATATCACGGATCTCCGTGAAATGCGATATGTGGTATTCTACGAGCTCTTGGAATAGTTTTGTATCCTCTCCCTCGATCAGGAGTTGTTCCTCATTCCAGCGGAAACCATATCCACTTCTCCCGTTTTTCTTCTTCCAGAATACGGGGTGGGTGAATGCGAAGAATAGTTTCTCCATCTCCTCTTCTGCACTTCCCACCGAAAACACGGTGTGGGTTCGTGATATTGCTATGCATTGATTCTCCCCTGCGAAACTTCGGAGGGTGATGGTGTATTTTCTGCCGCTCTTTTCCTCTCCGTATCTCTGTTTCCCTATTACCTCCTGAATCGGAAATTTCAGACAGAAATAAATCTTCGATCTTTTATCCTTGTCCTTGAGTTGCCATTCACGCTCTGCGGAGATGTATGCTGCGAGGTTCACACCCCCACCATACCTTGTTCTGATTTTCATCAGGTATCTTTGTGCCAATACTATGGCTTGGCATGTCTCATCGAATGCTGTTTTCTTCCACCCAGAATCCCTCTCAGGATCCCCGCATGTTTTTCCTGTCATTTTTCACCACCCCCTCTAATTTCACCAATATCTTTTGTTTCCTAAGTATCTTTTTCATTCTCTCATGGCATCACATTCTCTGCAAATCCATTCCCCTTTCGGGTACAGGAACCCTACCGCAGCTTTCTGTTCAACAGTTCCGAAAACAGGTACTCGGTTGGCAAAAAGCCCGCTACCTGGGTTCGTTTTTCTCCCGCAATGTATGCATTTATCAGTCATTTTCCTTATTAATCTCTCATGGCATCACATTCTCTGCAAATCCATTCTCCCTCTGGATATCTGAATCCATCTCCCATCTTCTCTTCAAGTGTTCCGAAAACAGGTACTCGGTTGGCAAAAAGCCCGCTACCTGGGTTCGTTTTTCTCCCGCAATGTATGCATTTATCAGTCATTTTTCATCACCTGAGTATATACAATATAGATTATATCTTTATATATGGCTCAAACGTTAAAATGAGGGATATGTCCTCTCTACCTCCCAAAATACACATATTAGCCATTATCTTTATTTTCATGTGATTATTATTTAGATTCACTGAATAAATACTAAAGAAACTCTCCATCTCACCATAATACTATCAGTTTACAACAACGCAGGGATATAGGCATATGCCTATATCCCTGCGTTGTTGTAAACTGAT
>Ga0164313_10001510_pt1 | contig 20552 bp, 14 predicted proteins | sample GuaBasSedimGuay4_FD_113735 | JGI IMG/M metagenome (GOLD analysis project Ga0164313, IMG submission 113735) | Subseafloor sediment microbial communities from Guaymas Basin, Gulf of California, Mexico - Guay4, Core 4569-4, 0-3 cm | ecosystem: Environmental > Aquatic > Marine > Hydrothermal vents... | reverse complement strand
GGGAAGAAGAAGCTGATCCATGGGCCGAAACCGGTGATGACGGTTGGGGTGCCGATCCGTGGGATGATACAGAAGAGAGTGAGGAAAAAACTGACAATGATGCCCCCACACTGGGAGAAATATTAACTTTTAAAGCTGAAGTAGAACAGCCACCCGATGAAGGGGCGGTTATTCGTTTTCAATCGTTGGATTTAGCTATTGTTACGCGCTATGATTCTGCTTTTATCAAAGGAACTAAAGGTAGTTTTCTTCCTGGAAAATATATGTTTATTGGCGAAGGAGGAATTTTTGACTGGTCTTTGACCGGCTTGGAAGAAAAGCAGATTTATGCCCAACTGAGCGGATACAATTTTAACATACGTCAACCCGGTTTTAAGGCTGAAGATGTGAAGTTGCATTATAGCAGTTTGCTTGAGAAACCGGCAGAGGGAATTTTTGAATACAGGAGCTTGAAGCATAAAACACCGGAGGATGCTACCTATCCTCGTTTTATTTCCTATGAGAACAACAATAATATTTCTATTTCGGGTGGGGTTAACATCAAGTTTAAGGGAGGAGTATCCTTATCTGGGCAAAGAAGGACAACATCTTGCCTTTCAAAAAGCAAATCGGAATTAAGGGTGTCGGATGAAAAAGGACGGAAATTTTGGGCTGGGGCTTTGAAATTTGATATTGGCGATTCGTTGATAACTGCCCGACACGCCGGGATAACGATATACCAAAGTGGTGATTCAATAACTCATCCCTCAGTAAAATTTAGATATTACCTCAATAATAATGAGTTGGTAGCTGTGAAGGAATTGGATGGATTTAAGGTTAGGCCTTTCAGCTCATCTTATTATCAAATGAGTATGGATGCGGATCTTATCAAATGGAATCTGGATGCTGATAGCATAAATATCAGCATAATGAATGCTAAGAGTATGTTGCCTGCTTTTTTTAAATCGACTGAATATTTTGATCAAAGGGAAATCACGGAGTTGTCAGGAGTATACAAGTTTAATCCGCTTATGATGGTTTATCATTATGGGAATAAAATAAAGTCACGGGAATTTTATGTGGACGATTTGATTAAAAGACTAAAGTTGAAAGAAAAGCCTGCACGGGCAGCCATGTTGCAATTATATTATCTTGATTTTATTGACTATGATGAACTATCGGGACGGATTTATTTGAAAGATAAAGCTATTCATTTTGTGAAGTCAAAAAACAACAAGAAAGACTTTGATGAATTGTTGATCCCTTCTCTTTCACCTGACAAACCAAATGCCACATTGCATTTTGATAATAACGAACTTACCGTAAGGGGTATTGAAAAGTTTTATATCAGCGAAATGCTGGATGTGTATATTTTCCCAAACGATCATGAAATTAGTTTGTTGAAAAACCGGGATTTCAAATTTGACGGCCAGATTTTTGCCGGTAATTTTGAGTTTGTTGGTCGGGATTTTACATTTCGTTATGATAGTTTTTTGGTTGACCTGCAAAATATCGATTCGATTAGGTTTTATATTGACCAGGGTGATAATCAACGTGAACGAATTGACAACAAAATGGTCAGCAGGAGTGAAATTGGCCAGCAAGAAGGAAAAGATCTTTCTTTTGTGCAGGAGGGCACCAATGGTATCTTGTACATCAACCGTCCGGACAATAAATCCGGAAGAAGGTTGTTTCCGCAGTATCCGATATTTAATGCTGAACGGGGAGCTATTGTGAATTTTAGTGATCAAAACACTCTAGGTGGTGCTTATGACAATACCATGTATTTTGAGGTGCCGCCCTTTGCTATCGATAGCCTGTCAAGTAGTGATCCGGCAGCTATAGGATTTGAAGGCACTTATGTCGGCGGAAGCATTTTGCCTGCATTTAAGGAAACCCTCCGTATTATGTCTGACAATTCATTGGGTTTTAGTCATGCTATTCCGGAAGAGGGGTACAATTTATATGAGGGAAACGCAAAAATATATAACCGACTAAGATTGGATAAAAATGGTCTGGTAGCAGATGGGATAATTAAACATTTAAGCAGTACCATCACTTCCAATGCCTTTACACTTTATCAGGATTCGGTGATTGCGGAGCGTGCGGGTTTTGAACTGCTTGCCGGCGACCACAATTCGGTTTCTTATCCTGGTATCGTAGTAGATAGTGCTTCTCTAAACTGGAGGCCGTTTGAAGATGAGATGATCCTGAAAAGTGATTCAACCCCATTTGATTTGTACGAGCATACCGCTTCGCTAGATGGGTCTATCAACCTTACTTCGAAAGGAGTTATGGGGGAAGGCATTATGCGGACGAGAGGATTTGAGTCTCATTCTAATGAATTTGCTTTTAAAGAAAATGATTTGCAGGCCCGTCATGCATTTTTCAAACTCAATTCAGAAAATGAAGAGAAACCATTATTGACCGGGGATGATATCATGTTGAAATTTGACTTCACAAAAAATATTGCAGATTTAAGCCCGGAAATAGAAGGTATGGCAGCCATAGATTTTCCGTATGCTCAACTTAAGACTTCCATATCAAATGCTACATGGGATTTGTCAGAAGGGAAGGTATATATGGTGAAACCCGAAGATGTTCCTATTGAATCTTCCTATTTCTATACAACTCGTGAGGATCTGGATTCGTTGGCTTTTAATGCAGAAGCGGCAGTGTTTGATCTCGAGACCAGTGAAATGAAGGTTTCCGGTATTCCATACATCGTTGTAGCTGACGCTTATATTATTCCGGAAAACAATGAGGTGATGATATTTGAAAATGCAACTATCGGGGAATTACATAATACAACTGTAATTATTGATACCCTCAACGAATATCATCTTTTGGTAGATGGGTCCATACAGATCCATTCGAGAACAGAATTTAGCGGTCATGCCACCTATCAGTTTGTAAATGCCCGCAATGACACTTTTAATATTAAGTTCGGTCAGTTTGAATTGTGGAAAGATCCTATCGATAAGGAAGCGCAGTATCAAACTGTTTCCAGCGGAACCGTTGATGAAGGCATTTTGATTTCTAACGGTATCCTTTACAAGGGGAAAATGAAAATGTATGCAAGAAAAAAAGCTCTTGAGCTTGATGGGTTTATTAAGCTGGATTTAAGCAGTGATCCGGATTCTGATATATGGGTAAAATATAATAGTAGCGATGAGGAGGTTCAAGATGTAATGTTAGATTTCAATACAGCGGTAACAGCTGATGGGGAGAAACTTGATGCCGGGATTTTTTATGAAAGTATGAGCCGGGATATGTATTCTGTTTTTGCCGGCAATAAAAAACTTGTATCCGATGATGCGCTTTTTAGGGCTGACGGTATTTTGTACTATGATATTGATCGCGATATGTATATGATTGAAGATACGGCCAAAGCTAATGGCAACAAACTGCAGGGTAAAGTATTTGGATATAATGATGCCAGCGGAGATATTGAATTTGAAGGGCCATTGAATATTGTATCGCCGGATGAACAGATAAAAATTCAGGCATCGGGCATGGGACAGGGCAATATTAAGACCAATGAATATACCATGGACATAATGGCTAAAATAGATTATGAAATGGACGATCATGCCCTGGCTCTTATGGCCGCTGATATTTTTGAAGTTGTAGAAACTATGAATGTTGCAGAAGCGGAGAGCGACGGGGACGCATTTCTATATAAAGTCGCTGAGTTTATCGGTGACAGGGCGACTAGCGAATACGATCGGAGAATGCGGGATAATTATATTCCTATTGCCTCTTTTTCGAGCAAACTTGCGGGAAGCCTGATGTTCTCAAAACTGGAGCTTACCTGGTCACCGGAACGCGATGCATGGTACAGTACAGGAAAGCTTGGGCTTTCAAACATACTAAAATATGATATCAATGGTGCTGTTGATGGATTTATGGAAGTAGTTAAAACGGAAGAAAAGGGAGATATAGTCAATATTTTTCTTCAGGTTTCTTCAGGCTGTTGGTACTTTTTTAATTATGAAGAAAATCGCCTTATGTTATATTCTTCCAATAGGGAGTTTAATGACCAGATAGTTAAAAAGAGTAATATCGCTAAAGCCGGATTTGGTGAATATGTATTCACGCAAGGTGATCAACAGGATGTGTTGAAATTTATTGATCATTTCAGGCTTGATTATTTAGGAATTAAGGAGCCTTATGAACTCAGTAGTCCCATTCAGAATGTAGAAACATTTGTTCTTCCTGGTGTAGGTGAAAGCGAAAGCGATCTGGAAGAAGACGATGGCTTTGGTGATGAAAATGAGGAGACCATCTATGATAATAGTGATGATGGCTTTGGTGATGAAAATGTAGAGACTATTTATGATGAGAGTGATGATGGTTTTAGTGATGAAAGTCAGGAAGAGGATCAGATTCAAACAGAAGAAATTGAAGAGACGGAACCAGATCGGATAGAAGATGATGGTTTTGGTGATACACAGGAAATTAATGAGGAAGAGCCTCTGCAAGAGGAAACTATTACAGAAAAGGAAGCAGAACTACAGAACGAATCTGAAAAAGCCCAACGAGAAGCTGAAAAAGCTCAAAAGGAAGCGGACGAGGAGGCAAAACAGGAGATGAAACGGCAGAAAAAGGAAGAAAAGAAAAAGAAGAAGAAAGATAAACAGGCACAAAAGGAGTTAGATGAAACTGAAAAGGCTCCGGAAAAAAAGGAAGATAAAAAAGAAGAAGACGATGATGAGGGGTTTTGAGACCAACTTAGCCTACCCCGCATTTATCGGGGCGGATAACGGACACTATGGACAGATCCAAAATAGGAAATACGAAAAAATAAGGTAGAATTTTATTCATTTCTGCTTTATATCACATATTTTTGCAAAAATGTTTGTGGGATTGATTTTGTAATAGTTGTGTGGTTAAAGATATTTAAATACATTTTATTCATCATATTGTTTTTTCAAGCGGTTGAATGCCGCGAAGCTCAGGAAAGGGGAATGCCTGTATTTCTTTCAAACCCGTATCTAAATGCACTTATTCTAGATTATGATCATTATGTGGACAAGGCTTTGTCTGATGGTTTAACTCCCGGTGTAGCTGTAGCCATTGTATATGATACATCTGTCGTTTTTATAAAGGGATATGGAACTAAAGTATATGGGTTAAACGATAGTATTGATATACATTCGGTTTTCAGGTTAGGATCTGTTTCAAAAGGATTTGCTTCCTTTCTTACGGGATTATTGGTTCAGGAAGGCGTTCTTAATTGGGACGATAAAGTAGTGAAGTATCTTCCTGATTTTTCTTTGAAATCGAAAGAACCCACTTGCCAATTGAGTATCAGAAATGTCTTGTCACACACTACAGGTTTGCCTTATCATAGTTATACTAATCTGATTGAAGAGGGGTGGAAACTTCCTGATATGATTCATGCCCTAAAGGATGTAGAGGTGATTGGGCCTGTGGGGACAATTTACTCGTATCAAAATGTAGCCTACAGTATCATTGAGGAAGTATTGAAATCTGTGACAGGGCTATCATACGTTAGTTTGATGAAGGAGCATGTTTTTAGGCCAATGAAAATGAGTGATGCTTCTATGAGCTACAAGGAAATTGTTAACGAAAAGGATTTCACTAAACCACATTTTAAATATAAAGGCACTTGGAAACCACAAAAAATTCATGATACATATTACAATGCCTCCCCGGCCGGTGGTGTGAATGCCAGCATTACTGACATGGCTCAATACCTGCGAGCGCTTTTGGGTAATAATCCTGAAGTGATAGCAGATAGCACTTTGAGCACCTTGTTTACTCCTGAGATCAGAACTTCGAGATATAAATATTTGGGAAACTGGAAACATTTGAAAAAAGCTTACTATGGATTGGGATGGAGAGTATTTGAAACTGTTGAGGATACTATTATATATCATGGGGGATATGTCAATGGATACCGGTCGGAAATTGCTTTAATACCCGATAAAAAGGTGGGAATTTGCGTATTGACCAATGCTTCCAACCGGTTTTCATCCAAATCACTACCAGAGTTTTTTGATAAATTCAGTTACTGGTATGATTCTATCGATTCCTGGCAAAAAAGGAATACAAATCCTTATTACGTTATAAAAAGGAATAATGGAATGGTGGAATAACGGAAGGATCTAAAAATCTGTCAGTGTTATTGACCAATATTTCTTGTCTGGTTTTGCGCTTGCAAATGGTATGGCAGAACGAATTATCACTACTTCTTCCCCAAATAATTTGAGAGTAGTTTTTTTCATGACCCAACCTATGTGTCTTCAATCCATACTTATTTATTTTGAAGAATCATCACCGGCCAGCCATTTATATATGAGGCCTGCCAATATGGCTCCGGCGATGGGTGCTACCCAAAACAACCATAGCTGACTCAGAGCCCAATCACCGACAAACAGAGCTGGTCCTGTACTACGGGCCGGATTTACTGAAGTATTGGTTACCGGAATGCTGACAAGGTGTATAAGTGTCAGCCCAAGGCCAATAGCAATTCCCGCAAAGCCCTGAGGTGCCCGCTTGTCAGTAGCGCCGAGTATAATGATTAAAAACATAAAAGTCATGACAATTTCCGTGATCAATCCGGCTGACAGAGAATAACCATCAGGGGAATGTGTCCCGTATCCATTGGAAGCAAAACCATCGCTTAATAAGAAACCGGACTTGCCGGTTGCAATAAGATATAAAATACCAGCTGCGGCAATAGCGCCTAATACCTGAACAACGATATAAGGGATAAGGTCTTTTGTATCAAATCTACCGCCAGCCCACAATCCTATAGAAACAGCAGGGTTGAGATGGCAGCCTGATATAGGGCCTATTGCATAGACCATGGTGAGTACTGTCAGCCCGAAGGCTAAAGCAACACCCAGAAAGCCTATACCCAGTTCGGGGAAAGATGCCGCGATTACTGCACTGCCGCATCCGCCCAATACCAGCCAAAAAGTTCCAATAAATTCTGCGCCGAGTTTTCTTGATAGTGTCATGGTTTTTGTGGTTAAGTTAAAATGTAGGTATAACTTGTTAAGTTGTATTTAGAAAAGTATGGATTTTATTTTTGAAATCCAAAAATCAAGATTTTATTATCTAAAAAATGGAATATAACCTACAGGTTTTTAGGTGCGTGAGGTTGGCCAAATTGAATTTGGTTGTATTTGAAATCTAAAAATATTGGCAAATATTCCGGATATTATGGAACGTCAATAAAATGGTTCATTTCATATTGTTCTTGTGTGAGGTATCGCAATAAACAGCCGGCACCTCCGAGTTCTTTTAGGGCATCATTGTGGGCTACAGTTTCGATTTGGCAATCATGCCTTTCTGCTATTCTTACTAGTTCTTCCATTAGATCAATCTCTTTCAGGTTGTTGTTGCCGCAAACGGGACAAATGTTTTTATGTGGCCATTTGTCTCCAGTGGCATGACATTCCGGGCAACTCCATGCTGGATCTATTTGATAATCTTTGGCGAGTACAAGCAAATCTACCTGCCCTGTTTTAAGCGCCTCCAGGGATGCTGCCGTGCCTGCAACAGCCATGCCGTTTGATTTGATCTCATCAATCAGTAGTTCTGTCGTATTCATAGATTCCTGTGCTTCGTATTGTATAAATGAAGACAGAGTGGCTGCTACTATATCGCTGATTTCGTCTCTTCCTGATGTTGAAACAATGTCTATTAGCTTTTCTTTCAGATGTTCTGGCAATTTATTTTTGATATAGGATGTCATGTGAGATTCACCGGCAAGTATGAGATAAGCATAATCTCCACGTGATATCAATTTGTCAAGTACTCTGATTTTTTCGTCAACAAATTTTTCCTGTATTTCCTTCCGGTGATGCTGATAATGCATTTTAGACCATTTTTGAACTGATCGGGGGCTGAGATCAGGACGTTCCATCCAAACTTGTTTGGTTACTTCACCTAGGTTTACTTCCAATATGCGTGCGCTTTCTTCAGTAGATATCAATACGATAAACCTGTAATAAACATCTTTAAGTTCGACAAGATTATAAACGTATGGTGCAGGACCTATACTGATTTGGTTGGGTAGGGGTACATTGAATTGTAAAAGTTTAAAAAATGGCTTTGTCCCACCTCGGTAAAAAAGTGCAATTCCTTTTACCCTTTCTGTTTGTGGGTGGTCATAAGACCTGATCAGTTTAAGTGCTGCATCCAGATCTTTTCTTTCCTGTTCTGATATGGCGTTATGGAGCTCGGCTCCTTTGTTAGCTAAAAACTGCTTAACAACAGCTTTGTCACTAAGATTAATATAACAGCTGATAACCGGAGCATTACTTTTCTCTAAAGTAATCAGGGTTCTGATGTGTTGTTTAAGGTTTTTTATGTCCATGTTGTCGAAATGAAATGTGAAAAGAACAAAGCCGTTATTACCCATCATCCCAATTGTTGACTTAATGTCTTCAAATGGATGTTTTAGTCATTTCTTTAGTGAATGAAATGACCTTTTGTTAATCTTGTTTGTGCAATAATCACATATTGTGAATATAAAAATATACGTGATTTTAGGGGTAAATGTTACGGATTGCTCATGAAGAGCATATTTGCTGTAGGGTATGATGTGCAGATAATACACTGTCGCCGACGCTGATCCCGCGCTGCAGGTTGCCGGAGAAATACAATCCGGGAAATTCAGATTGTAAGGAATCAAATAATTTTTGAATTTTTTGGTATCCCATTGCGTACTGTGGAATGGCTTTCTCCCATTGTTTCACACGTGTAAAAACTGGTTTACCATTCAATTTCATTAATGGTTTCAAGTCGTCTAAAACGATTTTTAGTAAGCTTTCTTCATCTGACAATGCTAATGCAGGTTGCCTGGTTCCGCCGACAAAGGTGGTAAAGGCCACATGTCCTTCAGGGGCTCTTCCGGGGAAAATTGTTGAGCTCCAGATCGAACCTAAAATTTTCCTGTTTTCTACCTCTGGTACCAAAAAGCCAAATCCGTTAAGGATTCTTCCAATATCCTGTGCTTTAAATCCGGTGTAGACTACAGCTACCGGAGGATAATCTATTTGTTTCAGAAGCAGTGCGGAAGCAGGTGATAAATTCTGAATCATTTTGGCTGTAGGACCGGCAGGTATGGACAGCACTACTTTATCGGCAATTAGTTTTTCAGAGTTTCCATTAGCAGTAACTTCGAGTTCGAAACCTAACTCTGTTTTGATTATCCGGCTAATGGTTGTTCCAAGTTTGATCTGTTTACTAAGAAGATTTGTTAACCTGTCGGTGAGTGTTTGCATGCCGTGCCTGAAGGAAAACAATTTGGCCCGGTCTTTGGCCACTTCACCTCTTTTTTTTCGTTCTCTTGCTCCGAGGATCGCACCTTTGATCAGACTGCCATATTTTTGTTCCAGAGCATATAGTTTAGGAAAAGCAGCAGGAGTGCTAAGTTGTTCAGGATCTCCTGCATAGACACCGGCCACAAAAGGATTAATGGCATAATCGAGAAATTCTTTTCCAAGTCTGTATCGAACAAACTCAGCCAGAGAAATGTCATCAGCATGAGTTGGTTTTATAAAAGGTTCTTTGATTAACCGCATCTTTGCCGCTGGTGAAAACAATGAAGTTTTTAAAAATCCTGTCATTGATGTTGGTACGGATTGTAACTTCCCATTTTTTACAATAAAACGATTTGCCGAGGTTTCTGATGCGTATATTTTTTCATTATTAAGGTTGAGATCACTAATTAGATCAGTCAATACTTTTGAGGTTTCAAGCGTACTGTTAGGGCCAAGATCGATCAGAAAACTGTCTGTGATTTCTGTCTGGATAGATCCCCCTGTTCGATTTTCTTGCTCCAATACTGTTACATCAAAACCAGATTTTTTGAGCCAATATGCAGTAGTAAGCCCGGATACGCCGGCACCTATAACAATTACACGTTTTCCCTTAACCATATTTTAATCATTATCAGGTTTATATAAATTTTGGATCAAATCCAGTTGCTGTTGGTATTGCTCCGGATTTCCTTTATTTTTTTTAAGCAGTTTAATATGCTGCCGAAGCAGCTTGTTGATAATGCTTTGTGTGAGACCATCAATTTCTTTTATGTTTTCTGATGGCAATTTTTTCCTGAAGCGCTCGAGTTCCCTTATACGTATTATTTCCAGATGTTCTTTCAGCCGTTTTATTACAGTCGATATTGCATAAGTTGAGATCCATTGCCTGAATTCTTCAATATATTCCCTGACAATGACCATGGCTTTTGGGATTTCCAGTTTTCTTTTTTCAAGATTGACCTTAATTATACTATGTAGATCATCGAGATTGTAAAGATATATACCTTCAATGTGATTTACTTCCGGATTAATATCGCGTGGAATAGCTAAATCGATTAAAAAAAGAGGCTTATGGCGTCTTTTTTTACTGACAGGCTTTATTATGGTATTGTCCAGGAGGAAAGATTTTCCGGAGGTGGCCGATATTACGATGTCTGCCTGTTGCAATGCTTCGGAAAGTTCGTTGAGCTGAAATGCCCGCCCTTTTAATTCCTTTGCCATTTTTTTGGCTTTCGATAGTGTCCGGTTAGCCACATTGATCTGTCTTACACTTTTTTCTTTAAAATGATACGCTGCCAACTCTGCAGTTTTACCTGCACCGATCAGTAGGACTTCTTTATCCGTAAGGTCGCTGAATATTTTTCTGGCCAGCTCTACACCGGCAAAACTTACAGACACCGTACCGTCTGACAGGAATGTGTCGTTGTAAACTTTTCTTTTTACCTGCATGCCGAAATTAAAAAGACGGTTTAGGACATTGTCAGTACAATTCATTTTGTGAGATGTTTCGTAACTGTCCCGCACCTGACCTGTGATTTGCCTCTCACCGATGATCTGTGAATCAAGACCTGATATTACTCTGAAAAAGTGTTCAACAGCATCAGCCCCATGCTTTTCATAAGTAATTTTATCATCGGTGAAACAATTGAGCTGGCCGGCAGTGTCCATCCATTTTCGAATGAGCTGAAGCTCCACTTGTACATATTCACTGCTTATATATACTTCTGTACGGTTGCATGTAGAGAGAATAAAGCATCCATCTATACGAAATGAGTTCGTAATTTCTTGAATGGCCTCTTTCTGCCCCACCTCACTAAGGGCGGCTTTTTCCCTTATTTCCACTGATGCGGTATGATGGGAAATGCCGAATAGACCAACTGGAATGAATTCTTTCATATTGTCAGATATTAAAAAAATCTGTGAAAAGAATTCGAAAAATAAATTATAAGCCCACCTCCAATGATCAGTATCATAAATCCGGAAACGGATAGCCAGGCCATTTTTTTGCCATTCCAATGCTGAATTTTTGAAATGATATATCCGGCAACATATAAAATCCAAATGACATCAGTAATAATTACTTTCAAATCGTTGGGCCAGAAATCCCCAATCAGTTTTTGAGCCTGTAAATGACCGAGCAATACTCCAATTCCAAGAAGTATAATGCCTATTATCACCGAACGGATACTCATGCTTTCCAGATACATAAGTGGTGGTAATTGAGTATACAAATTGCCGAGACGGTGTTCTTTGATGTTACGGTTTTGGAGCAGATACATCAGGGCATAAACTGCGGAAAGCGATAAGGCTGTATATCCGGTAATGGCCATGGAAGCGTGGATGGCAAAAGTAGGATTTCTTAATAGTTCATTGGTTTCGGGCTCCCAGTTGGTGTAAAAAGAAGATATCAATTCGAAGAAAAATGCCAGAGTAAGTATGAAAAGGCCTGAGCCACGGTTGTTGAGACTCATTTCAATGATCATATACACAAAAAGAATGGAATAGGCTAAAAAAGACCAGGCATCGTGGGCGCTGGAAAGTGGTATTGTATGTAGCGATACATGGCGGAGGACAATTTCCAGACTGTGAAAGGACAAAAGTAAAAAGAGGAATAGTGTAGTTTTATTTTCAAGTGTTTTATTCTTACCTGAAAAGATGAGATAATAAATAAAAAGTACGGCCAGGTAGAGTACCGGAAGAGTATAACTCAGAATTTGACTGATTTCCTTCATTTTCAAGAATACCTTTAGCTCACACAAAAATGTGAATTATTTTTGGATTGAGGAGAGATACGTAGAGAAAATTCATGAAATTTCTCTACAGAAGGGGCAGGATTTTCTTCTAAACCTCCAAGGTTTGTACGGTTTTTTTAACTTATTACACATGTTTTTCTTTCCTGTAATTCACAAATATTGGGTAAAAACCTTGGAGTTTTTAGGGAGATTCTGAATTTTGGGCTAATAGCCTTCCTAAGGCAGAATCAGGAGGATTTTGCTTGTTTATCCATCCAGAAGGGTGTTGCGGCAAACCATAACAACATACCTACCACCATTATACCGTGGTTGGTTTCCAGATTCATAACTCCCTTTAAAACAAGTATGGAAGGGACGATGGTCATCAAAATACCAATAAACGAAAGTGTTTTCAATAATGTCTTCATATCATACAGGATTTGATGATAATTTTTTCTGATAGAATTTGCTTACCAGGATATATAAAGCAGCTGCAATAAACCAACCGGGAAGGCCAAGGAAAAACACCTCAACACCCAAGTACATATATGCTAACAAACCGATGATCAGAGTTGCTACCCATGCAATACCGGCAGCTGTATTAAACCGGATACCGGTTTTTTCTGCATATAAAGGTTGCAGGCCTAGTTTTTTCAAAATATAGAAATCGATAAAGATTACAGCGCCCATCGGCATAAGTACAAAACCATATATAGCTACAAAATCCAATAGTTTCATGACCAACGCCGGAAACATAGCTGCAATTGTAGTTATCAATCCAGTAAACAGGGTGACTTTCCAGGTTTTCAATTTGGGATTGATGCTTTGAATGGCCAGCCCCGCCCGGTAAATGGTGGGATTGGCTGTGGTCCATCCTGCTATAACAACGGCTACCGCACCGGCAATGCCCGCAGCACGGTAAGCAATCATCCCCGGAGCGAATTCGGTGCTGTTATTGGATTCCATCAGAAACAGGGCATATAAAATACCTGATGCCAACCATGCAAAATAGTGCCCGAGAAACATGCCTGTTGCAGATGAAAAGCCGTATTGCCACTTCTTTGCATAGCGTAATATTGAAAGATCTGACATGCCTATGTGCATGGCCATATTGGCAAACCATGCAAAAAACAATACATGCCAGAAAGTAAATTGACTTTGTCCTTCCATGGGAATACCGGTCCATATCTTCTCATTGGCAACGGGCCAAAAATCTTCAAAGGAATGTATGCCGAGTTTGGGCATGATGGCAAATGCTGCTGCAAAGAAAATGAGAATCATCCATGGAGCTGCTATATTTGCAAATCTGGAAACCAATTGATAGCCAAACATGGCAACTACAGTAGTGATAGCTCCGATTATTAATACAGTAACCATCCAGCTTAGGCTATGCGGCACCCAATCACTCAGGGAAGGCATCGGAATATTGAATGGAATGCCAACAGCCGTGGCGGATACGGCGATCATAGATCCTGCAAGAAAACAAAACATGATGCCATTGACCACATTATAGAATTTGACCATTCCAGGCCCGACAATTTTTTCCAGGTGATAATACATAGTCAAGCGGCTCTTTACGGCGATGGGTGCGGTGAGAAATGCCCAACTGAGTACGGCCAGTAGATTGCCTGCCAGTAGCCCAAATACCAGATCGAAAGCAGAAACCCCGTGAACTACGAAAAGCGGACCGATGACAAATTCTGTTCCGGCGGTATGCTCACCCGCATACATACCAATAAAGCTTTTTAAACCTTTGAGTTTGTTCTTGGGGATAGGCTGTCTTTCAAATTCATTTACAGCATCTAGCTGGGCTATGATTCCTTTCTTTTTCATTAATTAGCTATATTATCATTAAAAAATCCAGGTTGCAATATAATTAGATAATTAGTTAATGAAAACTGACTAAAATATTAACAAAATTATTATTGCATTGTAGCATTAACGCATTATTGCATTTATTCATTTCCATCAAAACTTCAGTAAAACAAAAAAAATTCTTTATATTATAACTGTGAAAAAATGATTATCATACCGGAATTGAAACAAAATATGGGAAAAATAGCTTTCTTTTTATTCGCTTTGGTGGGTTTGTTTTATTCTCAGCAAATTGTTGCACAGCATAAAAATATAATAATTACCCAGAGTAAGAATTCACTCATGGGACCAGCCGAGCCAAGTATTGTGATAAATCCTAACTCACAGAATAAGATGGTAGTGGGGGTGGTTTCGGAGAATAAACGATCATCGGATGCCAATTCTTTTACAGTAAAGAACAGGATTTTTTATTCTAAGGATTATGGGAAAACCTGGAAGGCACGCAAATTGCGCTCCAAATATGGAGATTTTGGCGATCCTTGTATGGTAGCTGATAATGATGGCAATTTTTATTACTTCCATTTATCTGATCCTGAGAAGCGTGGGTGGTCGGGTGATATGATACTTGATAGAATAGTTTGCCAGCGATCTGCAGATGGAAAAATATGGACAACTGGTAGTGGCATTGGATACAATCCTCCAAAACAACAGGATAAACCATGGGCGGTATTTGATGAATATTCCGGGAGGATTTTTGTTTCCTGGACTCAGTTTGACAAATACGGCAGTAGTGATGTTCAGGACCAAAGCAATATTTTGTTTTCATCGTCAGCTGACCGTGGCAATATTTGGTCACCACCTGTCAAAATCAATCAATTCAGTGGAGATTGCCTTGATGGTGACAATACACCTCAAGGGGCGGTTCCGGCAGCCGGCCCTGAGGGGACAGTTTTTGTTGCCTGGTCGTATGATGAAAAAATATTGTTCGACCGGTCAATGGATGGTGGCCTGACATGGTTAAAGGAGGATATTGTTGTGTCAGAGCAACCGGGAGGATGGTCGTTTGATATTCCTGGTTTTGGCCGGGCAAGCGGACAGCCGGTTACGGCTTGTGATTTGAGTTATGGTTCGTATGCCGGATCAATTTACGTGAGCTGGTCGGATCAGCGAAACGGAGAAAGGGATACAGATATCTGGTTGTCAACAAGCAGGGATGGAGGGATAACCTGGTCAGATCCGCTAAAGGTGAATGATGATAAAAAAACAATAAATGGGAGTCACCAGTTTTTTAGTTGGATGACCGTTGATCAACAAACCGGAATTATATATATTGTGTTTTACGATAGAAGAAATCACAAAGATTTGCAAACTGATGTTTATCTGGCTTATTCAAAGGATGGAGGAGCCTCTTTTGTAAACGAAAAGATTAGTGTACAGCCATTTGTACCGGATAAGAAGTTTTTCATGGGTGATTACAACAACATTTCTGCTTATAAGGGTATAGTACGACCTGTTTGGACTAGTATTCTCGATGGTCAGCTTACCGTGATGACAGCTATTATCAATTTAAAATAAGCTTAATTTAATTTTCCCATAAAATTTTCTCATTTTCGTTGACTTAATTGGCCGGGGGCTAATATTTTTGCTGCTAATAACAAATATTATAAATAAACGATAGAAATAATGTATAGACTGAAACGCATTCTCGTTGCTTTGGATCTTACGGTAATGGATGATGCCCTTATCAAATACGTAATCCGCATTTCTAATATTTTGGATATAGAAAAAGTATATTTCATACATGTTGAGAAACAATTGGAATTGCCGGATGGCATGACTTTGAAATCTTCTAAATCAGGATTCCCGGTTGATGAGACAATCGAACAACTGATAGAAGAAAATATTGAAAGAAATGGAAAGGCAAACCTAAAGGCTCCATACAAAATTGAAATAGTTGAAGGGAGCCCTTCACAGCAGGTTTTGCATTGGGCCAAAATTAAGAAGGCAGATTTAGTTGCTGTGGGCAGAAAATCAGGACTTAAAGGAGGCGGAGCGTTGAGCCATAAAGTTGCCCGTCTCGCTCCTTGCAGCGTAGTTTATGTGCCCGAAGTATTGCCTGAATATTATAAGAATTTTGTAGTTCCTGTGAATTTTACTGAAACATCAAAAATGGCCCTTGAATATGCTATTGAAATCTGTTCAAATGCAAAGGAAGGTTCTATTACCTGTATGCACGTGTATGAGGTGCCTGCCGGATACCATACTACTGGCAAATCCTATGAGGAGTTTGCAAAAATTATGAAGAGAAATGCACAGAGAAAATATAAGCAATGGATAGCCAAATTCGATTTGAAAGGCGTTGATGTGCGTGAGGACTATGTATTGGATAAGGAAGACAACATTGCACGGGCCATATATAGATTTACCGTTCGGGAACAAATATCCAATATCGTAGTTGGATCGAAGGGTCGAACAAATGCTGCCGCCTTCATCCTTGGAAGTGTGGCGGAGAAACTAGTCTCGCTCAACGCCCATATCCCTATGTTTATTGCCAAGGAGAAAAATCATAACATGGATTTATTCCAGGCTATAATGGAGTTATAAGTAGTAAGTAAGGGTGAAACATCTTTCACCCTTACTTGCTACTTACTACTTTGATTTGCCCTGGTTGGCTACAGCCTGCATCCTGGCAGCAATAGCTTCCTGATCGCCAAGATAGTAATGCTTTTCAGGCTTTAAGTTTTCGTCCAACTCATATACCAGAGGAACTCCTGTAGGTATATTGAGTTTGAGGATTTCTTTTTCTGATATGCCATCCAGGTATTTAACAAGCCCACGCAGACTGTTACCATGAGCTACTATGATTAAATTCAGGCCTGCTTTTATATCTGGCACGATCACATCATTCCAATATGGCACAACCCTCGCTACTGTGTCCTTTAAACATTCAGTCAAAGGCAATTCACTTTCTGTCAGATCATGATAGCGTCGATGGTTGCCCGGGTAATATTCACTCTTTTTGTCAAGGGGTGGTGGTGGCACATCATAACTTCTTCTCCAGATGAGCACCTGGTCTTCGCCATATTTTTTAGCGGTTTCCGCCTTGTTGAGTCCGGTTAGACCTCCGTAATGACGTTCGTTTAACTTCCATGAACGCTCAACGGGTATCCACATAAGGTCGAGTTCATCAAGTGTAATCCAAAGAGTACGTGTAGCGCGCTTCAATACCGAAGTATAGGCTTTATCGAAAGTGAGTCCGGCCTCTTTTATTTGCTTACCTCCCTCCCAGGCTTCGCTGATTCCCTGTTTTGTGAGGTCAACATCTGCCCAACCGGTAAACTTATTTTCTTTATTCCACTGGCTTTCGCCATGTCTGAGCAAAACAATTTTGTACATAATTTCTTAAAATTAAAATGTGCTTTTTAAAATGAATTCCGGTATTTTTTCATTCATATTATGCATACCGAAAACTTAACTACAACAAAATTAATCAATTATTGGCATAGATTTAGCTATAAACTTTTGTTAATTTGATATTATAATATGCGAAAAGCAGGTTTTTTATATGTTTTAACCATTTTTATGGTTGTATGCTTTGTTCCCCGGCATTTGTCCGCCCAAAGCGAGGTGATCAATAATGTCCGGGCAGCATTAAAAGCGGGTAGTTCAAAGGAACTCGTAAAAAGTTTCAATACAAAGGTTGAGCTGAATTTTGATGGTAAAAAATCAACTTATAGCCGTACGCAAGCAGAATTTGTACTCAAAGATTTTTTTAAAAAATATCCGCCGACAGATTTTGGATATATTCACCAGGGAGCATCTAAACAAGGCCTTACCTATGTGATCGGAAACTATTCCTATGATGGCGGATCCTTCCGCGTATTGCTATATATTAAAAATTTTAACGGAAGACACCTTGTTGATTTAATAGATTTTTCTAAAGAGTAATATAGAGGCTATATTTCTCAAAATATCCAATCAAGCTTCAATAATAAATCAATTGGGCTTTACCTGGAGTTGATTTGTACAATTACCTTGATAATTAATCAATTTTGTTTTCTCTTTAAAAGTATACTCTGAAACAGATACCAATTTGGTAACTTTTTTTCATATCTCTGTTTCAGAGAATTATTAGGAATGAGAGTAATCGCAAAAAAGATACTTCGGGAGTTCTGGGAATACCATGCGGACTCAAAGGATCAATTAAAAGCATGGTATAAAGAAGCATCTAAAGCTGATTGGAGCAGCCCATATGATATCAAAGCAGAATATACTAAAGCAAGTATCTTAAAGAGTGGTAGAGTGGTTTTCAATATATGTGGTAACAAGTATCGATTAATAGTGGATATTAACTACTTGAGGAAGTGGGTATTTATTAGATTTATAGGCACCAAGGATTATGATAAAATAGATGCAGATAAAATTTAGGATTATGGATATCAAAGCAATAAAAACAGAAGAGGATTATAATCTATCTCTTCGCAGATTTGAGGATATATTTCATGCACCAGCCAGATCAAAAGAAGGTGATGAAGCTGAGGTGCTTTCAATATTAATTGAGAAGTATGAAGATGAACACTATCCAATAGAAGCCCCGGACCCAATTGAGGCGATTAAGTTTCGAATGGAGCAAATGGATATGACGAATAAAGATTTGGCCAGGGTGATTGGGTATAAAAGCAGAGTATCCGAGATTTTCAGTCGAAAACGCAAATTGACGCTTAAAATGATTAGAAATCTTCATAATGAAATGAAGATTCCATATGAATCATTGATTGCTGATTATTAAGGCACATTAAAAATATATGATATTTGATTTATGGTGCTAAAAATGAGAATGGTTGGAAATGCCACACACCTCAAACATAAACCATTAGCCGAAATAATAATTAATAAATAGAATTAATCCCTTACTCTATTAAGAGTAAAACCGATCATTTTTTCAGGATCTGTTCCAGAATACCCAGTTCCGGGTTTTTCTGAATAGTACAAGGAAAATACAATACCCCGGATACCCATGTTAAGCTGCCTAAGAAGAGTGCTGATACCACCCTTTTTTTTGGGTGATCCCCCTAAAATTTTGATGAGCTTTACAAGTAATGCCTTTGGCAAAAAACTCAATAACATCAGCACCATGCCGAGGTCTTTCACGTCTTCGGCCGGGGCGTATGACAGCAAATCGTCAACATGCTCAATGCAGTTGTATTCTGAAAAGGAGGGAAAATTGCCTGCACCCGGGATGAGAATATCGCCCATTTGGTTAAGCCCTCTCAATGCCGCTTGATTAAAATGTATGGATTTCATCTGTTAATAATTATGTTTTTAAATGTCAGATATAACCTTTGATGACCAAAATAATAGTTGTCCTGTGAGCCTAAATATTATTTTGGTCATGTCGGTTTCATTTTGTGAATTGTTCTGAAAAACGATGAGCCAGAGCCATGATCGTAAGTGCCGGATTGATTCCGGGTGCATTGGGATAAATACTCGAATCACATACAAAAATATTTTTGTGACCTCTGAGGCTAAAATCTGGATCTACAACCGAAAGTTCAGGATCCGTACCAATTCTGCATCCACCCATAAGGTGTAATCCAAAGAAAAGTGGTGATTCCACCACCCTAAGTGCTCCGCTGGCTACCAGCACCTCTTTTAATACGGTTGTGCCATCTTTCATTCGTGCCAGGTCCTGATCGGTCAATGGCTTTTTAATTACCAGCCGGCCTTTGTTTGTTATCGAAATTTCTCCTGCATTTTCATCCCTGACCGCTACTTCTGCACAGGTCATTTTATCATAATGTTGCATAAAATCCAGATGATCTTCTCCGAATCCGGTGTAGAGCATAGCGATGGATGGAGGTCCTGCAAATACGTTTTCCAGTTTGAATCCACGCTTTCTGAATCGAGGATCTTTAGATGCCACCGATTGGAACATGCCTTTGTGTGCATTGATCACCTCATCGTATAAACCGAAAAACATAAACTGAGGATGTGTAGAAAAATATTTTCCCAGAGCCGGATAGTGGTTCTTATATCCGGCTTTTAGTAAAAGGCTCGTCGTGCCGAATGCCCCTCCGGAGAAGATCAGGTTGCGGCCTACTACAATTTGTTTTTCACCTTTCGACAACAAATGTACCCTTACCTTTTCTTTTGTACTTTCAAAATTTTCTACTGTCGTTTCAGGCCACAATTCCAGCCCCATTGGCAAAGCCTTTCGGATGTAGGTAACCATAGTGCTCTGTTTTGAATCGCGGTGGCAGCCTGCCAGGCAGCTTATGCAATCGTTTTCTTTGGCCTGATCGCAATCGCGTTGGGCACGACGTAAATAATGCCATTCATAACCCAGTTTATCACAACCTTTTACAAATAAGTTTGCGTTTTGGTTTCGCTCCTTGGCTTCAAAAGTATGGAGTTCAATACCGTTTTCTGCCTTTTCATAATACGGGGACATAGCTTCAGGTGTGAAAAAACCAATGTCGCTTTCGTCTTTCCAGTCGTTGAGGGCCACATCATCAAATCGATCCATCAGTGCCTGGTTGACAACAGATCCGCCACCAACAGTGCGTCCTCGGAGGAAGGCCATCTGTGCATCACTGCTAAATTCCATGCCTCCACCCCAGTACAATTGAGCGGATGCATCAGCCTCTGTAGCTGGATAGGTGTCTTTGGTGAAATGTTTTCCGGCTTCGATGAGCAGGCAGCTGGCACCTGCTTCTACCAG
>Ga0164313_10001509_pt1 | contig 20558 bp, 19 predicted proteins | sample GuaBasSedimGuay4_FD_113735 | JGI IMG/M metagenome (GOLD analysis project Ga0164313, IMG submission 113735) | Subseafloor sediment microbial communities from Guaymas Basin, Gulf of California, Mexico - Guay4, Core 4569-4, 0-3 cm | ecosystem: Environmental > Aquatic > Marine > Hydrothermal vents... | reverse complement strand
ACCGGAGGTCCTGAATCTATCATACGCTTGCCAGTAAACCTCCGTCCACCTAACCATGAATCAAATTCAGGGTTTTACCCCTGGTCAGCATCTTTAGTCCACCTTTGGAGGCTGCATAGGGTGTATTGGTAGGTCGGATAAGTTCATTTTGTACAGATCCGATTTTTATAACCAGGTAAAAACATTTGTCAGGTTCATTTGTTTTTCATGAAACCCTGACCGATGAAAAAGCGGAATCTAACCACAAAACTGATTCACACTCCATATCCAGTAAAGGATCCACATGGAAGCCTTAATTATCCGGTTTACGATAATGTAGCCTTCGAAGCTGATACAGCTGAAGAGTTGGAAGCTGCCTTTAAAGGTGAAAAGAACAGGCATATCTATTCAAGGATTACCAACCCAACCGTTGCTTATTTTGAATCAAAAATCCGGCACGCAACAGATGCTTATTCCGTAACCGCGCTCTCATCAGGAATGGCTGCTATCTCGAATCTGGTGATGGCCTTGGGGAAGGCCGGCGATAACATCATCACCACCAGACATTTGTTTGGGAACACCCTTTCATTATTCGAGAAGACCCTTCAACCCTATGAGTTATTAGCAAGATTTACAGATCTCACCAATCCACAAAAAGTAATTGATCAGATTGATAACCGAACAGTTGCCATCTTCTTTGAAACCATTACCAATCCTCAACTTGAGGTTGCAAATATTGAAATACTATCGGAAATAGCCCGGGAGCATAACCTGGTGCTTGTTGCCGATACGACCCTCACTCCTCCTTCAGTTTTCAATGCACAAGAGATGGGGGTCGACTTCGAGGTACTTTCCAGTACCAAGTATATCTCGGGAGGAGGCACTTCGGTGGGTGGGTTGATCCTCGATTATGGGACGTTTGACTGGAGCTCATTTGCAAAAACCCGTCAGTTATTTGATGAACACGGATCTTCGGCATTCAATATATTATTGAGAAAACAGATTTTCAGAAATATGGGAGCATGCCTCTCTCCCCATAATGCCTACATGCAGAGTCTGGGACTGGACACACTCGATCTCCGAACCGAAAGGTCCACCTCCAATGCCCTTGAGATTGCAAATTGGCTCGAAAGCCATTCTGCTGTTCAGAAAGTTCACTATCCGGGATTGAAGAGCTCCCCATTTTATGAAATCACTATTAAGCAATTCGGCGAAAAGCCCTGTTCCTTGCTGACTTTTGACCTTGGGTCCAAAGAGATGTGTTATACTTTCATGAACAGACTAAAATTAGCAAGGCGCTCCACAAATTTACAGGATAATAAAACCCTGATTATCCATCCCTACTCAACCATTTTTGCTGAGTATCCCGCGGATCAGATTGCAGCCATGGGTATCCGGGATGCCATGATGAGGTTATCGGTGGGAATTGAAGATATTGAAGATCTTATTGAGGATTTTGATCAGGCCCTAAAATAAGAGATGTTTTAGCCCTATGCTCAATCCTGCTGATAGTTTAAGGTATGAATAGTTAGCAATCCTTTCTGCCAGGGTTTAATGGTAAATGCATTCCAATCAACTATCTTGGATACTCAAATCCAAGCTTATGACTGAATCAAGCCTATTAACTATTGGACTTGCCCAAATCTCCCCGATCTGGCTCAATAAAGAACAAACCCGGGAGAAAATAAGAAGCTATATTGAAAAAGCGGGATCGGAAAAATGTGACCTGGTAGTCTTTGGGGAAGCATTGCTACCCGGATATCCCTTCTGGCTTGGGCTGACCCATGGAGCCGATTTCAACTCAAAAATGCAGAAAGAGATTCATGCGCACTATGTGCGAAACTCAGTCCTGATTGAAGCCGGGGAACTGGATCCCCTGTGTAAAGCCGCAAAACAAAATAAGGTGGCCGTCTATGTGGGTGTTATTGAAAGAGCCAAGAACCGGGGTGGACACAGTCTCTACTGTTCACTGGTATATATCAACCAAAAGGGTAAAATCAAATCGGTTCATCGCAAACTCCAGCCCACCTATGAAGAACGCCTGACCTGGTCGCCCGGCGATGGAAATGGCTTGCAGGTACATCCAATGAAAGAATTTACAGTGGGCGGACTCAACTGTTGGGAGAACTGGATGCCCTTACCCAGAACCGCCCTTTACGGACTGGGGGAGGATCTGCACGTAGCTGTATGGCCAGGCTCCATCAGAAACACTGAGGACATCACCCGTTTTATTGCCAAAGAGGCCCGTTCCTTTGTGGTATCTGTGGGGGGCTTAATGAGTATAAAGGATTTTCCGCCTGATACTCCCTATCGTCAGGAGATCATTCGGAATGCTGAAGATCCGCTTACCGATGGAGGATCGTGTATTGCAGGTCCCGATGGAGAGTGGATCGTTGAACCCATTGTTGGAAAGGAAGGACTCTTCACAGGGATTATTGACTTAAACAGGGTGCTGGAAGAGCGACAGAACCTGGATGTATCAGGGCACTATTCCCGTCCCGATGTAACACAGCTTATTGTAAACCGAAAACGGCAATCTGTAGTAAAGCTAAAAGATTAGTCCTCCATCATTGCCTGGTAATCAGTGTCTTCCTTTATTTTATTCACCAGGAACTCTTTGCAGAAATGTCGACGTTTCCGAACATAGCCTTCACTACGAAAGCCCAGCTGATTTGCAATTTCTGACGAGGTAAGGTCCTGGGCAGTGAGTCGAAGAATGTTCTGACAGTCCTCGGGTATCTGAAGCAGAGTACGTTGATAGATGGCCATTCTAAGGTCTTTGTCCTGAACCGGTGATGGAGGTTCGAATTCAATCTTTTCTTCGTGATCCCTGTTAAGTGGATCAATTTCAATCTTCTTAATGTTGCGTAGATGCTTCAGCCACAGCAACCTTGAGATGGAGTATATATAAGTTGAGAAAGTAGAGGTGAGTTCAAACTTCTGCTCTTCTTTCAACTTCTTAAAAATAATGATCAATGCTTCCTGGAATATGTCTTCAGCATCATTCTCCGAACCGGCATTATTTAGGATAAGCTGTTTAACCGGATTGTAAGTGTTTTTATAAATGTATAGCAGAACGGGGTTATCCCGTTTTCTAAGTCCGGCAATTATTTCTTCATCCGACAGCCTTTTCACAGTGAGAGGGTTGCATTTTGCTGAACCACAAATATAAACATTAAGTAGTACCAGCCTATATTCAGCAAGAAAATTAGAATGTTTCTATTGCCCACTAAAACGATTGATCATTTGGACCAAAGCATCTGCGCAAACAGGACAAAAGACTGCATCATTGGTATGCATCCGGCAATCGATCATGGGTCGGTATACATCTTTTGCCACGTACCCTCCTCCTTCATACACCCCGATGATCGCATTGAACTTCTCTTCCTGGGGTGTAGGGATGGGGGTATCTGCTTTAAGCATTGATTTCCATTTGGCATCAAAATCAACCAGTGTAGTAAGATTTGGATTCCATGGCTCTGCCTCCAGGTTAAAAAAATCGGTGTAGGCTACCGCCGAATTGTAATACTCATCGGCCAGTCCGCCAAATGCATGTCCAAACTCGTGAATCACAACCGCCCTGGATTCCAGGTTATCGGCGGCTGAAATACTATAGAGGTTGTACATCCCTCCACCCCCATACTTATCTGTGTTCACCAGGATATATATCTGGTCATAATGTGCATTGGCAGCCACATCGCAAACCGAAGCATAGTCCATGGTGGTCATATAGCGTTCAATTCCAAAAGTGAAAAAGCTCGAATTCAAAATGGTGTTTTTCCATACGGATTGCCCCGGAATATCAGTTCCTGAATCCTTGCTGACTGATTTTACAGCCCTGATATTAAAAGATTCCCGCCTGCTCTTAAAAGGCTCCTCCGAAAATATATAGCCCGCCGATCGCTCTGCGTCTGCAAGGAATTTAACCATCTCATTTTCGGTATACCCCTCTGCCAGGAACAGGATATCTATTTTCTCCTCTGGCAAGCCATTGATTTCCAGGTCCACACTTTCGAATAGAGCCGGCATGGAGGGATCTGCATAGATTGAAGCAGGATCAAAATGGCCGCTCCATGAAGAGACAAAATCTCCCTGCCAACTCCGGTCAAAAACTTCAACCTTTATGGCAGCTTTGGGCCAGGGGAAACGGAGCACATGGTTATAGGCTCTTCTGACTGTTTGAGCCTCCATGGTGGTTTGCCACTCACGAAAAAGGGTACAATAAGTAAAGCTGTAGATTAAGGTTCCTGATTCTGCATCGCTCACTTCAAATTTATGATCTCCATAATCGAAAGGATCCACCAAAACGGTTCTGGAGCCACTGTAATGTGGTTCCTTTTTCAAACCTGAAAAAGCATATGTTGATTCATGGGCGGTTCCTGAGAACATCAGATCAACACGCATTACATCATCCTCGAACCACTGGTCGAAATTTTGAGCTTGGGCAGAAGAGGTGTCAATTAGCAGAAATAAAAACAGGGAAATGGATATCTTACGTATCATGTGAATCGAATTAGTGCTTAAATGTATAATTTAGCGTGATAACCTCAAAAAACATCTTCAGATGATTGAAAAATGGATTGGCTGGTATGGAAACATGCTCAGCGGTACAGGGCTTTCAGAGAGCCTGGTGGTATTTCTCGAAAATGCAACTGTAATCCTGTTAACGGCTGGACTAGCCATTCTGGCAGATTTCATTGTAAAAAAAATCATTATTGGTGCCATCTCTCGTCTGGCAAAAAAATCAAAAACCGACTGGGATGATATTTTAGTGAAACGAAAGGTATTCAACCGACTGGCCCACCTGGCCCCTGCTCTTATCGTATATTATTCGCTTCAATATATCTTCGAAGCACCTGATCTTGTCAAATTCATGGGAAATCTGACCCAGGCTTACATGGTAGCTGTTGTACTACTGGTAATTGATGCTGTACTAAATGCATTACACGAGATTTACAGAACGCTTCCCATCTCAGATGGAAGGAACATAAAAGGGTATGTTCAGGTCGTCAAGATCATTTTCTATTTTGTGGCCATCATCATGATCATTTCCATTTTTAGCGGTGAAGCTCCAAAAGTACTCCTGGGAGGCCTGGGGGCCATGGCCGCAGTCCTGATGCTGGTTTTTAAAGACACGATCCTGGGATTTGTAGCCAGTATTCAGCTATCGGCCAATAGAATGGTAAATGTGGGCGATTGGATTGCCATGCCCAAATACAATGCAGACGGAGATGTAATCGATATCAGCCTCAATACCGTCAAGGTGCAGAACTGGGACAAAACCATTGCCACCATTCCCACCTATGCCCTGGTTTCAGAATCTTTCAACAATTGGAGAGGCATGGAAGATTCGGGTGGAAGAAGGATCAAACGCTCCATCAACATCAATATGAAGAGCGTGGATTTCCTGGACAAAGCTCAAATTGAAAAGTTCAGGAAATACCATTTACTAAAGGATTACATCACAGAAAAAGAAAAGGAGATCGCAGCGTTCAATAAAGCAAACCAGCTGGATGAAGATACTGTAACAAATGGCAGGAAAATGACCAACCTTGGAACATTCCGAATTTACCTTGAAAATTACCTCCACAACCATCCCAAAATCAACCAGGAGATGACCTTCCTGGTCAGGCACCTGCAACCTAGTGAAAAAGGGCTTCCCCTGGAGATTTATGTATTCAGTAACGACCAGGCCTGGGCCAATTATGAGGCTATCCAGGCTGACATTTTTGACCACATCCTGGCCATCATGCCTGAGTTTGGCCTGCAGATCTTCCAAAATCCCACCGGTGACGATTTTCAAAAACTGGTTTAATAGATGAAAGTTAGTTTACTAATTCATGTTTAAAATCACATAAAAAATCATTATGTTCTTTCAAATTGTAACTACATTTGGCAATTCATATGAAATTACCAAAGAACTGACAAATGGAAGACAGCCACCACATTGACGAACTGGACCGTAAAATATTATCACTGATTACAAAAAATGCACGGATTCCCTACCTGGAAGTAGCCAGGGAGTGCAAGGTTTCAGGAGCGGCCATTCATCAGCGTATCCAGAGATTGTCAAAAATGGGTGTAATTACCGGGTCTGAGTTTGTGATGAGTCCAAAGAAGATTGGTTTTGCCACCTGTGCCTACGTAGGTATTTTCCTCGACAGTGCACACCTCTATCCAGAGGTGGTTACCCAACTTAAGGAGATTCCCGAAATCACCCAGTGCCACTACATTACCGGCGGGTACTCCATCTTCATTAAAATCTTCACAAGGGATAACGAGGACCTCAAACATGTACTTGTGGATAAGGTACAGGCCATTGAGGGAATCTCCAGGACCGAGACTTTTATTTCGTTGGAAGAGAGCTTTAACAGGCAATTGCCACTGTATTGAGCAGATCCAGCTAACCCCGCTGTCGGACTGCTTCAAATAATACTACCCCGGCAGCCACCGAAACATTCAATGAGGAGATGCTTCCCTTCATGGGAATGGAAACCCAGTGTTCAATATCCTTCAACAGGTTTGCAGATATGCCTTTCTCCTCCCCACCCATTACAATTCCGGCAGGCCCCGTTAAATCAGTGGTGTATATGGAATCTTTTGCTTTTTCAGTAGCACCAAACAATCGAAGGCCACTCTGGTGGAGAAATTTCAGAACCCTTGCCATGTCTTTGTGCCGACACACCGGAATCCGGAGCAAAGCACCTGCTGAGGTTTTAATAGCATCTGCATTGACAGCGGCACTACCCGAAAATGGAATAACAATGGCATGTACGCCAGCGCACTCTGCACTACGCGCAATTGCACCAAAATTGCGGACATCCGAAACACCATCCAGCAGCAGCACCAGGGGATCTTCTCCCGATTCAAAAACCGAGGGCAACAGGTTGGTGATGTCGTGATATGAAATTTCTGATATAAATGCAATGATTCCCTGATGATTCTTCATGGTCACCCGGTTAAGTTTCTCAACCGGAACCTGCTGTACAGGAATTTTCAGTTCATATAGTTCACCCACCAGTTTATTAAAGAGCTCCGATCCAACGCCTCTTCTAATCAGCACTTTTTCAAGCTCTTTACCAGCAAGGATTGCCTCCTGTACCGCATGAATTCCAAATATGAATCGTTCGTTTTTTGCCATTAGTTCCCCATTGAATAGACTTTGCCATTTCTCCATGCCCGCACCGCTTCATTCCAGTACATTTGCGACTCGGTGGTTTTCACCCATACCAAATGCTGGTGAGAGAATACATCAGGCTGACGGTCAAACTTAAACTCAACAGCTTTACTTTTGCGGCGCGCGAAATAGTACCAACTCTCCCCATTACCAGTCATCTGGATTCTGCTGGGGGGACCAAACAGGATAAAAATCATCCCCTGATCTGTTTTCCATCCCTCTTTATTGGCAGTGAAATAGAGGTTGGAATAGATTACCCTGTTGTAATAGATGCGGATCAACTCCCTTGATTTCTCCAGATTACTACCCATTTTTAGCCAGAAATCGTCCACCGCCAGTTTCCTGTTTGGTTTCTTTCTCAAATCCCTGTATTCTGCCTGGGTGGCTAAATAGAAGAGCGGTTCCATCAATTCTTTTGGACTCTTCACATCGGGAAAGGTCCCCCCGAAATTGAAGATAGTGAGTCCGTCATCGACTTTTTCGTCCACCTGGATATAATACATTCCCTCCAGTCGAAGGTTATAATTCGCAGTATCAACCAGTGGGAACCTAAAAATGGTATCCGGAGTTACTTTCACAGTATAATCTGCTGAAGCAGTGATGGGGGCGCGGGGAAGTTCACTGTCTAGTTCAAAATATTTTACTGTGATAGAATCCACAGAAGGATCCCGGTATTGAAGAGTGAATTTTTCATCCCCAACGAAGAACCTCATAAATTTAGGGTACCCCGAAAACAAAGAGATCACTTTAAAATTCTGGGCACTATAGGGATTGCTTTTATCAATGTAAAGGTATTCCAGTCCGATGCTTCCCCTGTTAAGATCCCGGGTATCGAGCTTCAGCAGGTAACGGTTTCCCTGTCGCACCGGAATGGTCAAAGTGGCAAAAAAGGCGGGACTCTTCTCATCCCGACCTCTGAGTTTATAAGTAACTGAAGCCGAATCAACCACAGTATTGTCCAACCCGGGTTCACCCATCTGCATCAGCTGGTATTTTAGTGTTAGCAGTGCCCTGAATTCTGAATCCTCGTTGGCCTGATCAAATCTTAATTCGGAAGGATAAGCCCTGATGTATAGTACTGAAAAATTTTCGCTTTCGTGAAAAATTGAATAATCGGGATGGAGTGCAAGCTTGCTTGGATTATAGAGCGATGCCAGCTGGCCTGTAGGGCTCTCAGTTGTTGTACTCTTTGTGGAAGCACAACTCCCTAAAAGTCCAATCAGAACCAGGATGATGACAAAGCCAGAAACTCTCCTTACCATGTTCTTAAAATTAATCAATTTCTTTTTCCCATCGCCTTTTCCAGCGAAGTGGTTTGCTTCTCCCATGACGAGAGCGCCTCATCCAGTCTGGATTTGAGTTTTTCATAATCTTCATACACCTGCATTCCGGTAATGTTATCAGGATTCATCAGTAACTCATCCATTTTTGAAAGTTCTTCTTCAATCTCCTCGATCTCGCGCTCCAGTGCTTTCACACGATTTGAAATCTTTCTGATCTTCTTTTCATTTACCTTCTTCTCCTCATAACGGATTTTGTTATCAGTTATAGCTGGTGGTTCCTGAACCTCACCACTAATTTCTACAACCGCCTTCTTCTTGCTACCCGAGTCGGATGATTTAGTATTAACCGGGGTTGATTTGCGTTCAACCTCCTGTAAGGTAGAGAGTTTTCTGCGCTGTAAAAAATCGTAGATTCCTCCCAGATGCTCTTTTACCTTATGATTTCTGAACTCAAATACTTTATCCACAAGTCCGTCCAAAAAATCCCTGTCATGAGAGACCACAATAAGCGTACCATCAAAGGCCAGTAAGGCATTTTTTAGAATATCCTTGGATCGCATATCCAGGTGGTTGGTAGGCTCATCCAGAATAAGCAGGTTGAAAGGCTGCAGCAGCATCCTTGCCATGGCCAGCCTGGATCTTTCTCCTCCAGAAAGCACCTTAACCTTTTTGTCTACGTCCTCTCCCCGAAAAAGGAATGCTCCTAAAATATCACGGATTTTGGTTCTTATATCCCCCACTGCTGACTGGTCGACAGTATTTAGTACAGTCAGGTTCCCGTCCATTAACTCATCCTGGTTCTGTGCAAAGTAGCCCAGCTCTACATTGTGCCCCATTTTCAGATTACCGCTGTAATCAAGCTCACCCACCATGATTCTTGAAAGGGTTGTTTTTCCCTCTCCATTCCTCCCCACAAAGGCCACCTTCTCTCCCCTCTCAATCACAATATCAATATCATCCAGCACCCTGTGCTCTCCAAAAGATTTACTTAGCCCCTGTGCTTCAGCAGCAATGGTACCCGATCTTTTGGCCGGTGGAAATTTCAGATTCATGACCAGGTTATCCTCCTTCTCGACCTCAATGCGATCAAGCTTATCCAGTTGTTTGATGCGCGATTGAACCTGCACTGCTTTGGTAGCTTTATATCTGAACCTGCTAATAAAATCCTCTGTATCCTGAATCAGTTTCTGCTGATTATCATAAGCTGCATTCTGAACGGCAATCCGCTCCTCCTTCAGGACCACATACATTGAGTAGGAGACTTTATAGTCAAAAATTTTACCCAGTGAAAGCTCAATGGTCCGGTTGGTCACGCTGTCGAGAAAAGCACGGTCGTGCGATATGATCAGAACCCCGCCAGGATAACTGATAAGGAACTCCTCCAGCCACTGTATGGATTCAATATCGAGGTGATTGGTAGGCTCATCAAGCAATATAAAATCTGGTCTGCGAAGCAATATCTTGGCAAGCTCCACCCTCATTCGCCAGCCTCCGCTAAACTCATGAACCGGTCTGTTCATATCCTTCTTTTCAAACCCGAGTCCGATCAGGGTTTGCTCCACATCGGCATGTATGGTATGTCCTCCTTCCAGTTCAAACTGCTCATTGACATTCGAAAGCTCCTGTATTAACGCCAGGTATGCCGACGATTCATAGTCAGTTCTCTCTCCCAGCTCGGCAGTTATGCTATTAATTCTTTTCTTCAGCGCAATCACATGCGAAAAAGCATTCAGGGTCTCTCGATAGAGGGTTTTGCCCTTGGTATGCTTCATCTGCTGAGGTAGATACCCAACCGTTTTACTTAAGGTTTTTACCACCCTTCCCTCATCAGGTTCCTGTTTCCCTGCTATCAGATTTAATATAGTGGTCTTCCCTGCACCGTTCCTCCCCACAAGACCAATCCTGTCACCAGGTTTTACCTGGAAACTGACCCTGTCAAAAAGGATAAACGCCCCAAACCGTATGCTCACACCATCAATGGATATCATCTCATTACTTTCTGCTTTCTACTTTCTACTTGCATACTTTCTACTTTCTACTTATTCCAGTTGGCAAAAATAGAACAAATCGCCGACTCAATTGTATAATTACCCGATACAAACCCCAAATAATAATAAAATGAACACTATGCTAACTGGAATTATCATCGGACTTGCTTCAGGAACAGTCATTGGTTTACTGATTGCCTTTTTTGCCTCCCCTTCCATCCTATTCCGGGAGGATGTTTATGAAAAAGAGGACGGTTCTGTATGGATCTCAAGAATGAATTCCGGATTTGTAGCAAAACCCATGTCTTCCATCATCCGAACTACCATGTCGGACGCAGCTAAGGATATGGAAGAGGTCATTGCCAGGGTATTGGCTGATTAGTACATTTAACAAGGTTTAATCTATATTTGCACCTCAAATAATTCAACTGTGGGAAGGAAAAAGAAACTACCCTTGCTGGAAGGGGTCACCATAGAAACCATTGGCGCAGAAGGCAAATCAATTGCAAGGGTGGACAATGTGGTAGTATTTGTAAAAGAGGCCGTGCCAGGTGATGTGGTAGATCTGCAGGTTTTCAGGAAAAAGGGTCGCTATATGGAAGCCAGGGTGGTAAATTACCAGAGCTTTTCGGATGAGAGAACAGAACCCTTTTGCGACCATTTTGGGGTCTGTGGCGGCTGCAAATGGCAGCACCTCCCCTACCAGAAGCAACTTTTCTACAAGCAGCAACAGGTAGTTGATGCTTTTCGTCACATTGCCGGGGTAAAGATTCCCGAATCACTTCCCATCCTGGCATCTGATCCCACTGTTCGGTACAGGAATAAGCTGGAATATACTTTCTCCAACAGGCGTTGGCTACTCGATCATGAGGCTAAAAGCGAAGCCCCCATAGAACATACCAATGCTGTCGGATTACATGTACCTGGAAGATTTGATAAGGTGGTGGATCTGCATACCTGTCACCTGCAGGCTGAACCCACCAATCAAATTCGAAATTTTTTAAGAGACCTGTCCCTTGAGAAAGGGCTATCCTTCTACGATCACAAATCCAATGAGGGATTGTTAAGAAACCTGATTATCAGAAATTCCACCCTGGGAGAAGTAATGGTGATCCTCTCTGTACAGTTTGACGTCCCTGAAGTATATGATTTGCTTGAAGGTGTGAAAAATGAGTTCCCCGATCTGACCAGCCTCATGTATGTAGTCAACCCAAAGAAGAATGAGACTCTGTACGACCAGGACATCATCACCTATGCCGGAAGGGATCACATTTTTGAGAAACTTGAGAATCTGACCTTTAAGATAGGACCCAAATCATTCTTTCAGACCAATTCATACCAGGCCCTTAAACTTTACCAGGTAACCAGGGAGTTTGCAGGTATTAGTGGCAACGAAATCCTGTATGACCTCTATACCGGAACCGGCACCATAGCCAATTTCATGGCTGATCGGGCTAAGACTGTAGTGGGAATTGAGTCGGTTCCCGAATCCATTGAAGATGCAAAAGTCAATTCTGAACTTAACCAGATTGACAATACCAGGTTTTTTGCAGGAGATATGAAAGATATTTTCACCGATGGATTCATAAAAGAGAATGGAAAACCTGATGTGATCATTACAGACCCGCCCAGAGCCGGTATGCATACGAAAGTGGTGGAACAGATTCTAAAAATTGCTCCTGAACGCATTGTATACGTCTCCTGCAACCCTGCAACCCAGGCCAGGGATGTGGAGTTGCTCAGCCAATTATACGAGGTAAAGAAGATACAACCGGTGGATATGTTTCCACATACGCATCATGTGGAGAATGTGGCGCTGCTGGAGATGAAAAAATAGAATACTTCTCCCAGGAAATTCAGTTACCTCTGCCCTGCCGGTAGCTTCTCCTGAGGCCAATCTTTCTTAAAATCGATCCAGTACTTACCAATGGTACGCTTGATATCCTTTCTCAACACCAATAAACCAAACAGGTTGGGGATGGTCATAATAGCAATGGTGATGTACGATAGGTTCCATACAATGGTGGTATCGGTGAATGAGGCCAGGAAGAATCCCACCACATAGATTAGCCTGTAGACAATTACATATTTGGTCCCAAACAGGTAGGTCACCGCCCTTCCTCCATAATAGGACCAGGAGATAGCTGTTGAAAAGGCAAACAGTAACAGTCCGATGGAGACAATGTATTGTCCCCAATCCCCCATTACACTCCTCTTAAAAGCCTGGGTCGTCAGTGCTGCACTATGGATCAGAGAACGTCCCGTAAAATTCACTCCGGCCGACTCAGCGGCCAGTTCAGAAAACTGGACTACCCCATTCTTTACCGGTATGGGACCGGTATATTTATCTGAGCCCATGTTAACTATCACATCCTCTGCAAAAGATTCGGCATGGACTATGGTAATACCTTCCGTAACCACCGATCCTTTATTAACTTCAAGGGAGCCGGTAAAAAGTGCAAGCGTAGTGTCGTTGCCAAATGAACGGGCCATCAAAACCCTGTCGGCATCATCAGACTCCAAATAGGTTCCATCCAGAATCACCAGGTCGGCCTGTTGAAAACGGTTTTCAATTTTCTCATTCCATACACCCGTTGAGAGCAATACCAATCCAGTGATGGTGCATATTATGATGGTATCAATAAATGGCTCAAGGATGGCCACCATTCCTTCGGATACAGGTTCCTGTGCCTTTGCGGCACTGTGTGCAATGGGAGCTGAACCCTGTCCGGCCTCATTGGAGAAGAGTCCCCGGTTCACCCCTTTATTAAAGGTAAAAGCAAAGCCGGCCCCCAGGAAGCCTCCGATAGCTGCGCTCCCTGTAAATGCATCGGTAAAGATCGAACCCAGGGAGGGAAGGATGTTTTGATAGTTGGTGGCAATAACCACAATGGCACCCAAAAGGTATATAAGTGCCATCATGGGAACCAGTGTGGATGTTACTTTGGCAATTCGCTTTATTCCACCGACAATCACCAGGCCAAGTAAAATGGCTAGTATCCCACCAGTAAGTGTATGGTTTATGCCGAAGGAGGTAAACATGGATTCGGAGATACTATTGATCTGAGGAAGACTTCCTGTACCAAATGAGGAGAGTATGGTAGCAAAAGCAAAAAAACCTCCCAGAATGGCACCGGTTTTTATGACCTTTCCCTTTCGGGTAGTGATGTTCATTCTCTTCTTCATATAGTACATGGGGCCACCTGATATGGAACCATCCGGCAGAATATCCCGGTACTTGTGAGAGATTGTTACTTCCACAAATTTTGTAGTCATTCCGAAAAGTGCTGTCATCAGCATCCAGAAAAGAGCTGCCGGTCCGCCCAGGTGAATGGCCAGTGCCACTCCAGCAATATTCCCCGTTCCCACAGTCCCGCTAAGTGCTGTGGTTAATGCCTGAAAATGAGAAGTATCCCCCACATCATCGGCTCGGTCAAACTTTCCTTTAACGATCCGTATGGCATGTCCAAAATACCTGAACTGGGGCAATCCCAGGTAGAGGGTAAAAAAGATACCGGTTCCCAGGAGAAAAAAGACAAACCACTGGTGTCCACCCAGATAGCCATTCAGGAAGAGAAGGAATTCATTGACTTTTTGCATGCAAGAGATATTTTAACGGTGTGATTGTCTGCGCCCGTAAAAATAGCAATTATTTAGTCATTGAAAAGTTTGGAGATGATTCCCGTAAGCTGCTCTTCTGTAAATGGTTTCGGTAAATACTCATCAAAACCCTCTTTCAGGAAACGGTCACGGTCCCCCAGCAGGGCATGAGCCGATTGTGCCACCACTTTTAGATCGGGATATCGCTCTTTCATTATTCTCAATGTATCTGTTCCGCTTAACACAGGCATGGACACATCCATAAGCACCAGGTCAGGCTGTTGCTTTTGCTCAAGCAATTTCAGGGCATCATACCCTGTGAGGGCCATGGCTACAGAATATCCCATGGAGGTGAGCAGGGCTTTGTAGAGTTCGATTGAATCCGATTCATCATCCACCACCATGATGGATAATTTCTTATCAGTGTCAAGGGATGAAACCTGAGTCCTGAGCTCCGGCTCTTCTGGCACCACTCCTGCCGGACTTTTTGCAGGTAACTCAAGCTGGAATAACGCCCCCCGGTCTTCTTCTGACTCTACCCAGATCTTTCCTCCCATTAAACGAACCAGGTTATTACAGATAGCAAGACCAAGCCCGGTCCCTCCGAATTTCCTGGTATTGGATCCATCTATTTGCCTGAACTGATTAAAAATCAGATCGAAATGCTCTTTAGCAATTCCTATGCCCGTATCTTTCACATACAGGACTAAGGTTCCATCAGTGGAGCCCTTTTTACATCCGATTTCGACAGTACCCCGTTCTGTAAATTTAATGGCATTGTTAACCAGGTTTTTCATTACCTGAGCAATGCGTATCACGTCCGTTTCGATTACACAATCAGGAATCCCAACGATGGCAACCACGTGAAGATCCTTCTTACCAAGTCGTTCAATCTCGTCCTGTGCATACTGCTCCATGTCACTGATCAACTCGGTCAGCAACGACTTGCCATATACTATCGATAGCTGGTCACTCTCAATTTTAGCCAGGTCAATGATATCAGATATAAGGGTAAGTAGTAATTCTGAATTACGTACAATTCGATTTACATACAACACCCGGGTGGTATCTTCCAGATTGGGATTAACCAGCAAATTGGAGAATCCGATGATGGAGTTCATTGGAGTTCGGATCTCATGAGACATATTTGCAAGGAAGGCCGATTTTAATTGATCGCTCTCTTCGGCATGATCCTTTGCCTGTTTCAAATCATTCATGACCTGCTTACGATCCGAAATATCCCTGACAATAAAAAGAATAAGGTCCTTTTCATCAAGTCCGTCCTTAATCAGAACAATCTTTGCCGACATGTGTAAGTAATGCCCATCCTTGTGCATCACCCTGTACTCGTGAGACGAGTAGCCATTCTTAAAAAGCTGAGACTTCTCCTGATTTAACCTGGGTCTGTCTTCGGGATGCACAGATTCCTCCCGCCCCTGTTCAAGGAACTCCTTCCTGGTGTATCCAAGCGACTCGTAAAATGCTGAATTCAATAACAACGGACGCTGGTCTTCTGCGGTAAACAGCCCGATGCGGTCATTGGCCGCCTCAAAAAGTGTTCTATATAACCTTTCACTCTCCCTCAGGGCTGCCTCTATCCTTCTGTTTGAGGTTTTATCAATTACAATTGCAAGAACCAGGTCTGCACCGGTGAGGTTAAAACGATGAGCTGTTACATCCAGCCATATACACTTGCCATCTCCCAGATCCAGCCTCTTTTCTGCGTGTCCAAACCCTTTTTCTGAAACTTCGCTGAAAAGTTTTCCTTTTACTCCCAGAACTTCATCCTCCAAAAAAACATCAGGAATCAGCTTATTTAAGTCCTTTGAGTCACGTCCAAAAAGATTCATGGCGGCCTTATTGGCATTTACTACCCCGTCCATTTGTCCATCCTTCATTTCAAATACAAGGATGGCCTCATTGGTATTCTTGAAAATAAACTCCAGCTTCTCCTTCTCCTCCACCATGGCCATCAGATGCTTGAACCGGCCAGAGATATCGATGGCAATACCCCCCATGATTACTGGCTTACCATCCTCATTACGGTGAAGAACAGTTCCTCTGTTGTAATACCATTGCCACTCCCCATTATTATCCTTAACCCGGTATTCGTTCTCATACATGATGTCCTGCCCATGAAATACACGCCTCAGTTTTTCCCTGTTGGTGACCACATCGTCCGGGTGAATGTTTTTATAAATGGAATCTAAGGAGTAATCAAATGTTGCAGGATCGAGACCAAGGATTTCCAGCATAGCCGGACTCACTGAGAGTTTGCCTATATCACCCTCCCAATGCCACCAGTGAAGCCCCATACTCTCAGAAGCTCTATCAAATTCGGGTGATGGAGATAACAATTCCCTAGGTATGTTGACTTTCTTCGACAATTTTAAAAATTAATGGTTCGCTTAACTAAAGATAACACATTCTAATTAAAGATCGTTGCATGAATGACTACGTGACTTGAACTTTAATAGGTTTACGGATGTTTTTAAAGTAAAATCATCATGAAAAACATTTTTTTATTTCTTGAGGACCTCAGCCGAAACAACAACCGCGATTGGTTTCACGACAATAAAAAAACATACCAGGAGGCCCTTGGCACATTCAGGGAATTTATGGGTACCATCCTTGCTGGGATATCTAAAACTGATCCTTCCGTAGGGGGTCTTGAAGCAAAAGACACCATCTTTAGAATTTATAAAGACATCAGATTCTCAAAAGACAAAACTCCTTATAAGACCCATTTTGGGGGTTGGATGGCCAAAGGAGGGAGGAAATCGACCGACGCTGGTTACTATTTTCACCTGGAGCCTGGTAACTCATTTATGGCCGCGGGAGTATGGATGCCTCCCAAAGAACAACTCACCCTCATTAGGCAGGAGATCATGTACAATCCTTCAACATATTTATCTGTGATTAATGACCCGGCAATAAGCAAAGTATATGAAAGAGGAGGGAAAGAAGATATGCTAAAAAAGGGACCGGCCGGCTTCCCAAAAGATTTTGAGTTTATGGAAGAGATCAAATATAAACACTATATCTTCTCCAAAAACTATGAAAACAAAGATGTAATCAAAGCAGGTTTTGCTGAAACAGTGGTGAATGATTACAAAGGGCTATATCCCCTGGTGGATTATTTAAACCATGCCATGTCTTTCAGCGGTAACGAATAAATCACGAAAAAATGGTTTTTGTGACATTTGTTACAGTAGGGTTGTAAGTTTCCCCCTATTTTTGCGTCAGAATATAAACCAAACCAGATAAAACATGAAACTTGAGCATTTAACTAACGAGACATTTAAAGAGAAGGTATTTAATTACGAGAACAACAAAGAGTGGAAATTTGAAGGAGAGGCTCCAGCCATCATCGATTTCTACGCCAACTGGTGTGCCCCCTGTAAAACCATTGCCCCCATTTTAGAAGAGCTAAAGGAGGAGTATGGTGACAAGTTGGACATTTACAAAGTAAACACCGAAGAAGAGAGAGAGCTCTCTTCTGTATTTGGAATCCAGAGTATCCCTTCACTGCTTTTTATCCCCAAAGAGGGACAGCCACAGATGGCTATGGGTGCACTTCCCAAGGAGACATTCAAGCAGGCCATCTCTGAGGTACTGAGTGTAACTGAATAGTATTAACCCTGGTCTATTAAAGCCAGATTATAAGCAACCGTCATGAATAAAATTATATTGAGTATAACAGCAGCAGCCATTCTTACATTATCATGTACCAATGGCTCGGCCACCGCACTTGAAAGCAACGATTCAGAGTCAAAGGCAGTAGATATGGCAATTTCTGAAAAAGGCGGAGACGACCAGGCTGAAGCAACTGGGAAACCCGTCAAACTGACCAAGCAGGATTTCCTTGAAAAGGTAATGAATTACGAAAAGAACCAGACCGAGTGGGTCTATGAAGGCGACCTTCCTGCTCTGATTGACTTTTATGCTGACTGGTGTGGACCATGCCGCACGGCCGCTCCGATACTTGAAGAGCTTGCCGAAGAGTATAAGGGAAAGATTCATATCTATAAGATAGATACACAGGCCGAACAGGAACTGGCCTCTGTCTTTGGAATCCAGAGTATTCCTGCATTTCTGTATATCCCAAAGGATGGAAAACCCACCATGGCCAATGGAATTGGCCAAACTCCTGAAGAGACCAAAAAAATGTTCAAACAGATGATCGATGAGATTCTGTTATCAGAAACAGCAGCACAAAAACTGTAGTTTGGAAATATTGTAGTTTGAAAATGGAGGGTGTATCAAAAGGTACACTCTCTTTTTTTGTCACCATTCGTCGTCTAAAATCTTTACTGCGTAAATATTTATAGGTGACGTCCTCCCTAAAAACTGTGTCACTCAAATATCAAAAAATCATGCAATTTTCATAAATTGCGATGCTGTATTAACTTTTATCAGATCAGTTTAAAATCACTTTTATGAAAGCCAGACTAATTATCCTTCTGATTGCACTGTCATGTTACTCCTGCAAAAATTCAGAACAAAAACCGCAAAGCCTTTATAATGGATCAGATTTATCCGGATGGCATGTCGATGTTCCTGCCATGGATTCAAATCCTGACACCCTCAATCCTTTCATCATGAGGGATGGAATGCTGGTAAGCCTGGGAACACCTGGAGGACATCTAATTACCAACGATGTATTTCAGAATTACAGCTTATTAATTGAATACCGTTTTGCAGGAACACCTGGAAATTGTGGTGTATTGATCCATGCAAGTACACCTCGTGCACTTTACGGGATGTTTCCAAAATCCATGGAGGTGCAGATGCAACATAATAATGCCGGTGATTTCTGGTGTATTGTTGAGGATATTACGGTGCCTGATATGGAAACCAGACGTGGTCCTGAAGAAAACTGGGGCATAACCGAAGGGAAAGGGCGGAACATTAAAAACCTGACTGACGATTCTGAAAAGTCGGCAGGTGAATGGAATACTATGGTTATAGAAGCTGTTGGAAACGAGATAAAGGTTTGGGTAAACGGGGTTTTAGTTAACCATGGCTTTAACTGTACAGCCGACAAGGGGCAGATTGCATTACAAGCAGAGGGGTCAGAGGTTGAATTCAGAAAAGTTGAGTTGACGGCAATCACAAAGATTACAGAGATATAGGGTAACTCACTGAGTACTTCTGCAGAAAAGCACTCCAGGAAACACCTAAACCAACACCCCGCCAGCTCACCTGGTCGGCAAACTCCTTGGTGCTGGAAAATGGGAGTCTCAATGAGACAACCTTTTTTTTGTCGATATTTTCGCTCCTGGTACATCAATAGATAGAATCATGCATTCAATTTTTATCAAAATAATTTGAAAATAGTAACTAATTGGTTACTTTTGTGCTAGTTCAATGAGAGTACTTGAACCATTCAAGAATTACTTCTGGGATTTCTATAATCCTCTTGAGCCAAAGTTAAGACACGACTATTATGAAAATAAAGAAGAATCCCGCTAATCCAAAAACTATCAACGATCACTTAAATCAAAAGCATGGATATGCTGGTTCCCCCAGCAGGCTCAAATTTAACCAGAAAGCTGAAGCCTACATGGTTGCTGAATTGGTAAAAGAATCAAGAAAAAAGGCACATATGACCCAGGAACAACTGGCCAAAAAGCTAAATGTGAACAGGGCCTATATTTCGAAAATTGAGCGAGCTTCTACGGATATTCGAATCTCCACTCTGAAACGAATAATTGAAACCGGTTTGGGAGGGAAACTCCATATTAATGTAGACCTCTAACGAATCCACCACTCACCACCTTCCTATCACCCCTCACCCACTGTAACCTGGCAAAGCCAGCTGACTACCCACTGAGTACTAGTTACTGAGCACTACCCACTGAGTACTACTTACTAATTTTCCTACCATGCAAATCCCACTCCGATCCCCAGGTATTGGAGGGGAGGGGCACCATCAGATGTTCCAAAGCCATGCATATAACGTATCTTGGCCGTGATAGAGCTGCTATATCCAACCGGGAAAATCATACCCACCTCCGGGGCCAATGCAAACTGCCAGTAATCATCCACAAATGCAAAGGTTCCGATCTCCCTTCGGGTCTCCTGCCATAAAGTACCTACTCCCATGGTGCCAAAGAGTGACATTTCGCTACTTGTCAACTGCTTGTACCAGGAAAACCTGGCCAACAAAGGGATGGTATTGATATACCGGACCTGCGTTCCGTGCGCCAGACCATTGTTGATTTCATAATAACTGTCAGATTCCTTTTCCAGGAAGGTACTCCAGGAAAATCCCATTCCAATTGCAAAATTAGAACTCACAAAACGGTCAAAATCCAGAGCAAGGCCCCGCCAGCTTACCTGGTCGGCGAATTCTTTAGTTTCAGCTAACGGGACGCCAATATCATATGTGAATTTCCACACCACATCCTGTGCACTAAGTGTAAGCGCAGAGAACAAGATGGCAAGTATAACTAGTTTCTTTTTCATAACTGTCAAATATTATTGTTGCAAATAGGGTGATTGTATAAATAACTGGTTGATCTGCTT
>Ga0164313_10001507_pt1 | contig 20586 bp, 6 predicted proteins | sample GuaBasSedimGuay4_FD_113735 | JGI IMG/M metagenome (GOLD analysis project Ga0164313, IMG submission 113735) | Subseafloor sediment microbial communities from Guaymas Basin, Gulf of California, Mexico - Guay4, Core 4569-4, 0-3 cm | ecosystem: Environmental > Aquatic > Marine > Hydrothermal vents >... | reverse complement strand
TCTACATTTACACTACGTTGTACTTCAAAGTAATCATTATTAACTTGAGAAGCAACTTCCCACGTGACAATTACTACTGGGTGTGTTTCACTACCCAAATACTCTGCATTAAAAGAAATAAGATCTATAGGTAAATTAAATGAAGGTGTTCGATATATCATTACTGTAGTACATGTAAGATTATCTAAACAATAGTATTCATTTAAATGTAAATATACTGTACCACTGTAAGGAGCAACCCACCTAAGGTAAGATGTGTATCCTGCACAGCCGTTATAATCATCATTGAAATCTAATAAATTACCTAAACCATCTAACAATGTTATCTGAGTATCATAACTAGCTTGTGTAAAGCCATACTGATCACATGTAGAGAATTCATATGTATCTCCTGCTTTAACATTCAACTGTATAACTTCACCAGCCCAATTGCAACTAGAAGCGTAATCCCATGTTTCCTCTATTGGTGTATAAACAAACGATGGATAATAGTTAGTACCATTATTACATTGAGAATATCCTAATAAAAAAGCTAAAGCTAATAATGATGTTAATAAATATTTCATTTCTTTTTATTTTTATATATTTCTTTATCTACTTCTTTACACCAATACAATATTTCATCTACTTTGTTTTCTAATTTTTCAATATGCTTTGTTTGCCACTCTTGCTTTAAATCATATTCAAGTCTTTTAATTTCAGCAGGAGGAAGTGTCTTTGCTTCCTCAATATCAGATTGTAAAGTGTAATACATACCTACGAAAGTAGCAGTTAACATTACTATTTTTATTATACCTTTGAGGTCTAATTTTACTTCTGTTTGTTCACTTATCTTCATTTGTAATTAGAAATATATTTTTTTACCATTCTTCATATAATAATCTACATTCTCAACTTCACCACTTTTTGCTTTAGAACTAGATTTATTTTTATTAGTATTTGGAGTTTTACCTTTAGCAGCATCAGCTCCTTCTTTATCTATCTGCCATTCTGGCCAACCCATAAATAAAGCTATTGACTTCCAAACCTCTTGATCCTCTCTTAACGCGGCTTCGATATTTTCTACTTTTTGAAACAACCTATCAGCAGGAAGCGCTGTAGCTCCTTCAATTACTTTAGCTAAAGATCGCCATGCTGGATTATCTAAACTAAATCCTTTTTCAAATACCTCTTTTCTACGCTTTTTAGAATCAAATGGCCATGCAGCTCCTTTAAAGTGAGTTAGTTTTCTTTTTATAGCAGGAGAAAAACCTAATAACTCTTCCCATGCTTTAGAATATTCTGGTCTTTTTCTTCCACTTCTTTCATATATATCTAAAAAGGTATTTTTTAATACAGATACTGTCATTCCACCCATACCTAGTCCTCTTAATATACTATCAGACATACCATTGTATATATTATTATACATTTTCTCTTCTTCTTCATCGCTTGCATCACCAAAACCTAATGCAAATGCTCCTTGCTGCATAACATTAAACCATAAGTTTTGCATTCCACCATAATATAGTATTCTACTAATATGACTTTTCCAATCTCCTCTACCTTTTACCAGATCTTGAAATGCTCTTTTCTGTAATCTTGAATATTGCATTGGTGTGTTAACAAATTGCAAAACAATTCTTCCTAAGTCTCCTGATTGTTGTTGTGATATTTTACTAGGATCAGACGATTGTTGAGATAGCTCAGATATTTCTTTAAATTCTGTAAACGCTTGTTTCTCTGCTTCAGCTCTAGTTTTACCTTCTTTCTTGATTAAATCATTTACTCTGTTTCTATAAAAAGTAGCACCACCACTAGCAATAGCAAAACTATCCGCAAATTTAGTAGGTAAATATCCTTTCTCAATGATATAGTTTAATACAGCTTTAGCTTTATTTTTACTAGTCTTAGCTGCGTCAGCAATTTCATTTTCTGCAATATTTAATTTCAAACCATTACGTCTATCTACTAAATAATCAGAGTTCATTATATCTACAAAGTCTTTCCAATATTGTTTTTGATTAGCAAAAGCTTTACCTGCTTTAACAGGATTATTAAAACTCCAGTTCATGTAGTTTGTAGCTGATATAGTTTGTAGTAATGCTGATCTCATATTCAAGAACATGATAGCTCCCTGAGACTGATTAATATAATTTAATACTCCATCACTTAATCTATTACCACTTTGTATTCTATTTTTACCAGCTTTCATTCTGGTGATTATATTCTCTAAAGCTTCTCTATATTTTGGACCATATAGAGATTCTAACTTATTTAAATTCTTTTCAGAATAAATAACGTCTATATTTTCTTTCCATTCAGCTAAGTATTTACCTCTTTTAGTTGTATTTAGTAAATCAATTAAATCTCCAGTTATTGTACTTGCTAACCAGTTTTCTTTAGGTGTACTATATCCATCTCCTTTAGTTACATCAAGTATTTGATCTGCAAATGCTTGTAGTTTACTATCTCTTTCTACAACTCTCTTTAACTCTATTAAATCAGTTTTTGAAATACCAGGTATTCTTTGCCCAGTCTTATCCCATAAATAAACTCTAACTGCTTGCTCATTCGTAAAACCAGTTTCATTCGTTTTACGTAGATCTTTAGGTACATCTAATTCTTTTTTTAATTGTTTAAAGTCGTTCATTAAGTTAACTCTATCAGTAGACAAATTATCCATAGCTCTAGAATAAGGATCGAACACATTTTCTTTGTACCACTTTTGTTGTCTTTCTCCTAACTTACCTTTAGCTAAAGTAGCATAAGTTAAACCTAAGAAATCTTCTGCAGATGGAGGTATAAAAAATTTACCTCTACCTTTCTTTCTACCTATTACTTCTCCTTTAGCCTTTGAAAAGTCTTTAAACCATTCAAGACCTGTAGTTTGCTCTATTAATTCGTTAAATTGTTTATCAAGAGTTTTAGAGAACTTAGCTTGTTGTACTTTAGATTTAACGTCTAGTTGATCTAATACATCTTTAACGGCTTTAACATTACCAGTATGATCATCAGCAAAATAAAAGTCATTAAAACCTTCTGCCGCTTTTTCTACTATAAATTCAGCTTTAGCATTAGGTGAACTATTACCTAGACCTTTTACATTTTCTATTGGAATATCAATACCCATTTCTTTTAAGAACTTGTGTATAGCTGGAGCTGCTTCTGGTGCTCGAGCTGTTAATATAAACATGTCTCTTTCACCAGCAGCTTCTTTCATCTTTTTCATCACATCAAACAATGGACCTTTCTTCCCATCAACAACCTGATTAAACTCAGAAAAATCCCATTTAGCTCCTTGCGCTTCCATAGCCTCTCCTTTTTTAGCAAACTCAGCAGGTGTTATCTTACCTTTTCTACCATCAGGCATTGTATATAACACATTACTATTTGTTCTAGCTACAGTGTCATCAAAATCAAATACCCTAGCTTTCTTAGGTTTTTTATCTAACTTTCTTCCTAACTCCAAAGCTTTATCAGTAATAGTCATAGCTTCTACTTGTTGCTTTATATTTTTAGGATCTCTAGTTTTACTAAACTGAGGTAGAGAGCTTTCATTGTGAGCAAATGCTTTGTCAAAATTAGATTTATATTCTAACTGCTGTATTAACTTTACTACATCAACTGTTCTTTTACTTTCAGGAATACTAGTTAGTTTATCTAATAAATATTTTCTACTATATTTCTCTTGTAATACTTCAGCAACTGTCTTCGCTTTATTTTCTCCACCTAGAAATATTTGTTCTCCAGCTGTTTTATTAGAAAGAAAAGTGTTTAATAAATAGTCTTTAGAAGATAATGTTCCTGCTCCACCACGTTCAGTAGCGTCTTTTAGTGTTTGAGCTTTTTTCGATATTAACCCTTGCTTAAGATCTCTAGATATGAATTTTAAACCTTCTGTAAAAGCTTTTTTATTGCCTTTAGTATTTTTAATTAATTCTAAAACCATTTGATTAGCTGGTCTTAGATCAGTCATGTGTTCATTATGAGTAAGAACTTTACTATCTTTACTTTTAGCTTCTGGTCTAGTAGTAACACTTTCCATTGGGAAGAAACCTTTATTCAGGCCAGTCGCTGCATTTGTTTGGTTTTGTAATAGCATTGCTATTTGTTGCTCAGCATTGGATCTACCTTCTTTAGTCTTGAAAGAGTTATAATAGTCATTTAAACCTTCATAGAACATGTCTTTAACAATGTCGTTAGCTTCCATGGTTTTTTCATAACCATTAGGTTCGTTTCTCAACTTAGGATTAGTTAAAAGCTTTCTAGCTCCATCTACAAACTCACTCTTGGTTATCTCACCTTTGTTTAGTTTATCCATTAAGATCTCAGCTTTTCCTTTGAAACCTGCTTGAGTCCAGGCTGGTTGCCATGCGTTCTTAGCTTTAGCTATATTCTTCTTTTGTTGAGTAGTTAAAGGTTTAGAATAAGGTTCTCTTCCTAAAAATCTATTAACAACTTCCATAGAGCTAACTTTAGTTTTATTAGCCTTCTCTTTGGGAGTAATAAACATTTCACTAGCTAAAACTCTTTGACTTACTTTACCTTTAGAATTTACTCTCATAAATGGAGTAACTAAATTACCAAAACCTAACGTAGGCATTAGTGCTGATCTGATAGACTTTAATTCAGGGTTATTTAAATCACCAAACCTTCTTTCTAAAGCATCAACAATTCCATTAGAAACTTCTTTGTGTTTATCTATATTTTCTGCATATAGTCTTTCTCTAGGAGGTATATATTCTCCTCCGTTATCTACAATAACTTTTTTCCAACTCTTTCCATCAGCTTCAAACATTTTCTCTGCTAATGCTAGATCTTTTAAACCATTTTCTTCTGCATATAGTTTGATCTCTTGACTTCTAACAACTCTATTAATCTCTTCTAATCCTTTTCTAACTTTAGAATCGTTTAAATCTAATATTTTTTCTAATCCATCAACGCCTACATTATCCTTTATTGCTGTTTCAACAGTTTTAGTAAAACTAATTTTAGGATCTTTCTTAAGTATCTCTGCTACTCGACTCAATGAGTTGTCTCTAAGTAGTTCACTTTTTTGAAACTCACTAATATTTTTAGAGTTCTTAATAACATCTACTGTTGCATCACCTAATATTGATTCAGCTAAAAAATCTCCAATCCTTAAACGCTTTTCATTTGGTCTAGATTTAGCATTTTTAAATTCTCCACGATGTAATATATAATCAACAAACTGTTCAGCTGTTGGAGTTTTTTCTCTATACTCAGCTCTTTGAGACTTAACATTCTTTATACCTTGTTCTACTTGTATAGCTTTAGCTTCTTTAGAAGTATACTTCTTTCCAGTGGGTTCATACATTATATCCCAGTTCATTCTTCTAAATATACTAGGATCTCCACCTTCTTTTATAGGTTTATTTCTTTTTACTACCTCAGGATATAACTTTTCTTTAAGCCATTTTTCATAATCAGCTTTAGCTTTATCATTGATCTCTTTTATTTCCTTTGGAGTCTTTCCTTTTTTAGATTCTTTAACAGACTGTTGACTAGGATGAGGTATTTTTTCTAAGAATTCTTTACCAAAGTTTTTAATAACTTCTTTTCTAAATTTAGGTTTTTCAAAGAAAGTAAAATCTTCTTTAGCTAAGTTATCAATTTCTTTTTGTATTACTTCTTCTGCAAATTCTTTTACTTTAGTCTGTTCTGGTTTAGAAAGATCTATACTAGTTTTCATAGTAGATCTACCACCTGCTTCTTCTATAGCTTTAGCTGATGCTCCTTTATCTTTAAGTTGTTGTTCTTTTTTTGCTTGAGCTTTCTCTGCAGCTTCAGCAGCTAATGCTCTATCGGCCGCTTCTTCTGGCGATAAGTCTTTAGATTCTGCTTCCATGACATTTTTTCCACCATCATAAGTTTCATCTAAAGATTTTGATTTAGGTTTTTTACCTATCTTATCTAAAGTAGACTTATAAGCATTATGAATAATACTATTCATGTAACCAGAAAAACTTTTGTTAACAGCTGGATCAAAATTAATTATTTTATCCCATTGGAATTTTCTAGATGTTAATTCATCTCTAAGTATCTCCATTGCTTCAGCTCTTGATACAGTGTTTTTATTTTCACCTGTACCACCAGTAACTGATTTACCTTTTATCTTGCCTTCAATAGCACCTTCAAACATATCAACAACTTTATCTAATATAAGACCTTTACCACCATGATCCTTGAGATCAGTGTATAAAAACTCTTGCCATTCAGAATTTGTTAAACGTTTACCATCTTTTTCTACTAACTCGTTAATAGTTTTTTCTTTTCCTTTGGGACTTAAATCTTTAAACCTATTAGATAAGTTTTTAAAATCAGCAACTCTCTTATTATTAGCTTGTTCTAAAGATTTCTTCTCTGCAGTAAGCTCTTTCATTTGCTCTTGCAGTTTTACTTTCTCAGGTCCTTCAGCTTTCTTCCATTCAGGTACTAAATTTTTTAATTCAGTAGCTATTTCTTTTGTTCTTGAAGCAGCCATCTTACCTGTTTCAGGTTGAGATTTAATTTCTTTTACTTTAGCAACTTCTTTTCCACTCGCATAATCTGCTATAAAATTATAAACATCTTTACCGGTTTTAAACTCTGCATTTCTAGCACCACCACGTTTTAGTACATTTAAAATAGGGTTACCAATTTTCTTCCAAATACCATCTGTTTTAGCTGTTGGTGGAGGAATATCACCATCTCTAATAGCATCGTTGAAAGCATTAAACCATTCTTTACTTGTTCTATTACCTTCTGCTTGTTTAGCCATCTTGCCTTCTACAGCTTGTAACTGTTCCCAAGATAATTCCTTTTTAAACTCTTCTACTAATCTATCTGTAACTTTAGCATCTCTTAATTGAGGTTCCATTAGCTGATGTAAAACCTCATGAGTCCCTACTGTTATATTATTTATTTCTCTTGCTCTTTGTAAATCTATAAATACTTTACCAGTTCCTTTGTCAATAAAAAAGCCTTCACTTCCTTTTGCATCTACACCTAGCTCTTTTGCTTTTGCTAAGTAATCTTCAGTAGTTTCAAAAGTTTTGAATTCACTTTCAGGATAATATTTCTTAGCTTGCTCTTCAGCTATTCTAATATCTTCTAATCGAGCGGTTTCTAAATAACCTTGGTTTTCTATTTCTTTAGCTTCTAAAATTTCACTTAACTCTTTTTGTCTAGCTTTGTTCTTTTTAATAGCATTATCTACCAATACAGGAGGAAGCACGTTACCTTGTCTTTCTTTTTGTAATTCTTTTGCTTCGTTTTCTAACCTAGTAGATTCTTCAATAATCTCTAATGCTTCTTTATATTGTGTAGTGTTTTTCTTAAAGCCCATACCATCCATCTTTTGTTGGTATTGTTGTGCTTTTTGTTTTAAAGCTTTTAACTTAGCAGACATTTCTATGTTTTCAGAACTTCTAACTGGACCACTAAGAGCCATGTCTATTAAAGTTTGAGGAGTGTTAGCTAGGTAATCTATATTTTCCGGAGTAAGTGTTATATTCTCTGTACTTAATGATTCACCTTCTTTTAATTGCATAGACTGTTCCACTATAGACTCTAATAAATCTCTACCTTGTTTTTGTTTCTGTTGGTATACTCCATTGGGATCTTGAATTTTACCTATCTGCTTCTGGATGGTTAATAATTCATTATGAAACATAATACTTTTTAAATCAGTATTTAATTCTTCTAGTTTAGTAGCTAACTCTGTTCCTTCTAGAGCTAATCCATCTTTTTGTTGATCAGCGTATTTAGGATCATTTAATAATTCTTGTTCTTTAGCTACATGTATATCATTAAGTTCTCCATTAGTTTTTCTAGTACTACGAATACCTAGTCGTTTAGCTGCTGCATTTGCTTGTGGACTATTTAAAGGATAACCCATGATAGCGTCATTTAACCCGCTACCAAACTTTCTTAATCCAGTAGCGTACTCGGATCTTGAAGAAAATCCTCCTGTTAACATTATTTGACTCCATAAAATAAATAACTTTTCTGGATCTGTAATATGAGCTAAAGTTTTATCAGGATTATCTGTATCTATAAAAGTAGCATCAAATAATTCTACAGCAACAGTTGTTGGTAAAGCAGTTGTTGAACTAACAGTTCCATCTACAATAGCTTTAAAACCTTCATTGTTTCTATAAGCATTTTTCCAATTCAATAAACCTTTAGTTTCTCCCATCATTACCGGAGTAAGTATTTTATTTATCAATCTTTTAGATATAGGATTTGCTGCTCCAAAACCTGCCCATATAGACCAACCCATTTCCTCTCCACCTAAAGCGCCTAATGTTTTATCTGCTGCGTAACCAGCTCCTACTTCAACAATACCGTTAGTTACCATTTCAGCTGTTAAACTTAAAGCAGGTGAAGTTCCAAACGCTGTGCCAGCTCCTTCTACAACTGCAGCTGGAGCTCCTACAGATTCTAATGCTATTTTCTGAAAGCCTCTACTCGCTGTTCCTAAGGTTTCTCCAACTAGAGTCCTACCAAAAATCTGTTCTCCAAGTGCAGTTATTCTAGTTAACCCGCCAGCAACTGGAGTTTTAGTAGTAGCCATTATACCCATTAAAAGCATAAACTCTGGTACACCTCCACTTATTAAATCTCTTGTTCTATCCTTTGCTCTTTCTACTTCTTCTTCAGTAACACCTTCTTTGCCTCGTAAAAACTCCATTCCTTCTACCCATCGCTTAGCTTCTTTATCTCCTCCCTGTAGAAATGGGCTTGCATCTTCAGCTAATATATCTACAGCTCCCATTATAAAATGATCTGCAAAACCTGTTTGTTCTAATGTAGATGGATTGTAATTATATTCTAAAGCTTTACCAATGGTTATAAATCTTAATAACTGTTCATTATAAAACTCATTAAACCTTGAGTTATTTTGTAATGGCGTACCAGGATAAGGCATTCTATTACCTGGTACTCCTTCTTTTTTGTTCAAAAACATTCTCTGAACATCTTCGTTCATTGATAAATTAACTTTATTCCCAGTAATCGGGTCATAAGTTAAACCTCTTCCTTTAGCTTTTTCTCCTAAATCTCCTTTATCACCAATAGATTCTTGTAACATTAAGTAACCTTCTTGTAAACCATCAAAGCTAGCAGCAATTCTCTCAGTGACTCCCATTTCGCTTCTATCCTTATCTCCCCACACTCGTCTATATCCATTACCTTCAGTCATTACATTATTCATCGCTACTAAACGGTAGTATAAATGCATATGCTCGTCAGTTAATGTTTGGATGGGAGTTGTTTCAGCGAGTTCTTTAGCTTCAACATTTATTTGTTCTTTTCTTTCAGGTCTATCTTTTAAAAACTCTTCAGTAATAGGATTATATAATTGCTCAGCTCCATCGCTATTCATGACTTTTTCCCATTGCGACTCATATTGCTTTTTTAATGCTATAGCTTCTGGAGATCCTGGTCCTTTTAATGTTGATACACTAACGTATTCTTGCTGTAACTTCTTTAAGTTATTCATGTCGTTACTAGCATACTGAGATGTTACATATTCTCTATCTCCATTAATCTTTTCTCTAGCTTCAGCTTCTAACTGTTCTCTAGTAATAGTTTTTAAAGGCGTGGGATAAAAACTTTTTCCATCTGTAATTTTATAACCATCTCTTGTATATTCTAATGCGAGTGTGTTTGTTAGGTCTTTTACGTCTGTATTATAAATTCTTTCTCCTTCTCTACCTAACCACATGTTCCAATCAGATTCTACTTCAGCTTGGTTTTTAGGAATATTTTCCATTGGCTGACCACCTCTAAAACCTAACTCAGTATAGTTAGAAGAATTAAAGTACGGATTAGAGACAGTTTCATTTTCAGGTTGCCATATATCATAGGAATAAGGTGTTTCTTCATCAAACTGTTCTATCTCTGACTTACTCATAAAAACAGGATTAACAAACCCTTTTTCTACTGCATTAGTATATTCTACTCCATAAGTATCAGAATGTTCTTTTTTAACTTTATCTTTCTTATCTTTTAAGTATTGATCAAGATATATATTCTCCTGTATTTGTTGATGTTGTACAGGTGTTACTACTTCTAACGAACCTGGTAGCATTGGCGCTTCAAGCTGCCTATAAAGATCATCTTCACTATCTTCGTCATCTTCTGTTTCCAAATAACCTTTATCTTCTTTCCACTTTATATAATCATCTTCTTGTGCGAAAAGATCAGCATCTCTTTTTTTGTTTTGTTCTAAAACTCTTTCTATGTTATCAAGATCAAAAGCGTCTGGTCCACTATCTATAATCTCAAAATCATTTCCTATTTGATTTATTTGTCTTTTATCAGGATTTATAGGATCACTCTCATATAAGTATGTCTCATCATACTGATATGGTCCGCCATCAGGAATAGACTCAGCATACGGATGATCTTTTAAAAAAAGTTGCTCCGTTTCTTTGGATACCTTGTATGCTTTGTCTCCATCTTTAAACGTCTTATAATCTCCTTCAACTTCTTCAACTTCTTCAAAGTCATCACCAGGTCCTTCTATAAGCTCGTCAGTTTCTATGATTTCGAAATCTTCGTCTTCCATTATATTTTATTTAGTTTTTTGATAAGTTTTTCCTTTATAATATAAAATATCTCCCTTTTTCATTTTCTTTTTCATTTCTTCTAACTCAGTATCATTTTTAGGTTGATAACTGTTTCCAGGTTTTATTTTATATCCTCTACCACTATGCCCTTTGGCATATGGATTTTTATCGTCTTTATCATATTTAAAAGCATACACATCTGAACCATACTGCTTGTCGTAGTAATCCATATCTTCTTGTTTGATACCTCTTACTTTTCCTAATAATTCTTTAACATCAGAAAGTAATTGATCTTTAGGAACATCAAGATCAATAATATTTCTCATCGGTTTTTTAGCTTTACCTGTGCTTGGACTTGGATCATATTTAAATACTATATTTCCTTGACTATCTTTAACATACTCCCCTCCAACAGACGGATTATTAGGAGAATTTAAAGCTTTATCTTTTGCAGCTTCATTTAATTGTGACACTAGTAAATCAACCCCTATATCAGATCTACCTACCATTACATCTATACCATCACCATCTCCATCATCTTTAAACTCGAATCTGTTTACAATTTGACTAGCAGTCCTAGCAACATTGTTATATCTTTCTATATTTTCTGGTTTCTGAACTCTACCATAAAAATTCTTTTGTGAACTAGTAAGTCCTGAACTTCCTGAATCACCTGAAGTGTAAGTAATTCCTGTTTGTACTCTATCAGGTTTTACTAAACCATTTTCAGAATCCATTGCCCAGTTTATCATTCCAAACTTAGCAATTGCTTTTTGTTTATCTGCAATCTCTCCAAAACCTGGTTCACTACCAACCCATGATCCAACACTAAGATTTGCATCTATAGCATGTGCTTTCTCATTAGTTAACATATCATAATCAGCATCAGCACCTGTTCCACCTGGTTTCATATCATCTCCATATAACAACCTTTTAGCTTCTTCTGCTTCTGGACCTGTTCCTTCTGCAGCTTTCTGGACTCTATTAATTAACTGTGGAAACACACTAGTCATGTACTTTTGATTAGACATAGTTTTAGAGAAATCTGATTTAGCTAGATTATCTCTTAATGCAGCGTTATCGTCAGTATAGTCTTTATAGCTTGTTTGAGTTTTACCTCTTCTGTCTGTTATATTTTTTCCTTTATAATCACCTGGTAACCCTGCTATTTGTTCTTCCATAAAAGGTTTCATTGTTGCTGAAATATCTCCTGTGGTAGCAAAAAACGAGTTTCCTTCTAAAGAACCTTTAACTAGTTCATGGTTGTTTAATGTTTGTTCTTCTCCTGTTTCTGGATCAGTCAAAACCCAATACATGTTACCATCTATCTCTCTTGGAGTTATATTACCTGCGCCATTTAATTGATAATCTTGCAAGTAATCTATATGACTAGCATCAGAATTATACCAATCCACTCCACCAACACCATCACCCAAATTAGTGGAAGCTTCATATTGTTTACCTATTGCTTGAAAAGCTCCTTGACCAGAAGACATTTCATCTGGTAATGCTAATAGTTGACCTAATCTAGATAATGAGTATTCATCATTCTTTCCTAATAAATTAAAATATTCACTTTGTTTCTCTCTTAAAAATTCATCTTGCGTCTGAGTAAAACCCCCTTTTGGTGTTGCCTGTTTTAAAGCTTTGTTCCATTTAGCCATTCCATTAGCTCTCGCTAAATCTTGCTTATCTTTAGCTTTTTGATTACGAGCAGCATTTGCAGCATACTCTTTTCTCATTTGTTCGAAATTAGCTTGAAATGCTTTTTGACCTTCTGCTACTACTTGATTTATAGTAGCAAAGTTAACATTAGTGTTTAATCCTGGTTGTCTATAAGTTCCCATATTTCTTAATAATTATTATCCATCCAAGTCGCGAATTCCTCATAAGAACCAAATTGTCCTTGCCCTGCAATACTACTAGTTCCTCCTTGAATATCAGCCCATTCAGATCCATATTTTTGTTTTGAAGTATCTGTATCTCCTAAGGTACCACTTTTAATTCTCGAAACATTCATTCCAGTTTGCATAGCAGCATTACCCATGTTACCTATTGCACCCCACATAGCAGCTTGTGAAGCATTCATTTGAGTTTCATGTTTGTCTATAAGACCTTGAGCTCTATCTAGCTCTATCATTTCTCTATTCTCTTGAGATTGCCATTTAAATTGTTCTCCTTGAGCTTTAAGTTTATCAACTTCCATTTGACCTTGAGCTCTTAGTTTTTCGTTTTGTAATTCTTGTTGTTCAAGGTTAGCAGCAACACCTTGTTTAGATTTTAAAGCAGCCATTGCTAAAGCAGTAGCTCCACCAGCACTAGAACCTGTAGCTCGTAAAGTATCTAAAGTATTTGCCAATGCAACATCAGCTTCTTCAGCTTGCATTTCTGCTGCTCCAGTAGCTACTCCTAGATTTGCATATTGATTACTCATATTCTCATATGGGTTTATTACTCTTTGTCTATTTGCTTGGATGGTTTCTAGGTTACCTTGAGCTATTGCCGCTAACTCTTTAGCGTCGTCTGCCTGTTTCTTTGCGCCAACTGCTGTGGCTACACTAGCACCTATTCCTACCGCACCTCCAACAAGTGCTGCTGTTGATTCTGCCATTTTTTTTAATTTATTATTTTAACAATTTCGTGAGATGGTTTGTTATCTACATGCCATCCTAAGCTTTTATGTTTTTCAATTAACTTCTGAGTTCTACCTATTGTGAACATATACTTATAACCCCATTCTTTAACTAGTTTCTCTATAGTGGATATTAAACATGTTATAGCCATGTCTCTATCATCTTCTCTATAGTCTGGGTCTGATACTATCCATTCCAATAAAACTGCCTTAGAATTTGTTATATAAACAAATCCAGCTACTATGGGTTTATTATTTTTTTCAATCATGTACCCACCAGTTCCATTTTCCGGTAAAAATTCTCTTGATGGAGCGCTCCAATTTGGCCACGCTTTCCACCATTCACATAAAGTATTATAATCTGATTCTATTAGTTTTCTTATATTTAATTCCATTATGAAGATTTAACATACTTAGTTCCCACTGCATAGAGTTCTTTCATTCCTCCTGGGTCTGTTACAGTATCAGTAGATACAACCACCGTTGCATAGAAACCTTTAATACCACTCATTGTCCCTCCACCAAAACCGTCTTCAGATAATATCACCTGTTCTGCTTGAGTATTACTTCCTGAGTTTTTAAGATTAGCTACATATCTGTTTTCTTTTCTGTAAAAACCTGTTCTTTGTATCGATCCATCAACAGGATCAATATAAGCTCCTTCTTCATAACTTAATACAGCTGTAGTTCTATCATTAAATGTAGCCCATAAACCAGTTGTTGTTATTGGGTCAGTTGGTGGATATATTGGAGCGGGGAATTGATCTAGTTCAGTAGGATCTGATATGAAAGCCTCAACTTGCCAACCATTTGTTCCTTCATACTCTACAGTTTGAAAATTCTTAACCATTGAAGGTGCGTCATTAAAAATAAATTCAATGCTAGATCCTGTATATTCTCCATAGAAGTTTCCATGGTTGCTTGTTATAGTTCCTTCATAATGCTTATATAGTTTCCAATCATCCATGGAGTAGAATGTGCTCTTTAAACTATCACACCAAGTTGGTTTATAACTATAATAACTAACCCAACCATTTATAGATTCATCAAAATTCAATGTATCATATACTTCTTCTTGTTCACATCCTTCTACGTAAACTAAAGGCTGCATTGATACAACATAAGATTTAGTATGAATATCATAACCTCCTTCAATTTGAGGTTTATTGTATGACGTAAATTTAACTCCGTTAGCTGCTAACTCAGTTGGAGTCACAAATCCAAAATCACTAGGTTGAGCTCTATTAGACATGGAGATTTCACATCTTCCTGACACAGCATTAGTAGAAATGTTTTGTATGAACAAATTAGTTTCTTGCCAGTTACCTAAACTATTTATAAAACTAACTGTTGACCCTATTTGAATACCACAACATCCGCAATTGTCTTCAGAACTTACTGTAAAGTTTAATATAGAACCTGTTGCTGTCTCTTTACTAGTTATTATGATGTTATTATATATTAAAGAATTAGGTACAAATTCACTTCCTACTGTATTTAAATAGTCTCTAAAATAATCCCGCATACCGTATTGAGATATTTCTGTTATTCCATCTCTTGACAATCTTAATATAGCTGATCTATTTTTATCAGCAAAATACTTTTGATAAGAATAAACAGCAAAAGATTCAGGATTTGTACTAATGCCGTATTCTCCTAAATAAGGTACTACTTGACCTAATACTAAGTTGGTTGATGTAACATTAGCATTTCCTTCAGCTGTATATAATGCATCTTTATCTACTAAAACTTTACTTACTTTGTTTTCTTGGAACACTAATAAGTTAGTATCTTCTGCATAAAGTTTTTGAATAGAACCATTAGCTGGATCGAGAGATTTAGTTATATCTTCACCAACAGAAAAAACATTAGTATCATTTATTCCGGTTCTAGAATTAAAAATACCTGAATATATTAAAGTGTTTATTCTTCTTTGTTGTTCATTATTAGGGTCAACTAAATAAGCTCTTACTCCGAAATCAACCGTAGTGTTATTATAACCACCTTTTATTCTTGCTTCTTCAACAAACCAATTCCTTTTAGTGTTTGGATAATCAGGATTGCCATTTAATAAACCATCTCCCCAAGGAAATTGTGGAAAACCTAAAGCTCCTGCCGAGCCTGCAGGTACATCATTGTTGTTATCTTGGTTTAACCACGGAACACCAGGCCACATTGCTACAGGTGTAGACTTAGGCATATCATAAGCATATGACGCCTCAACTGTACTAGCACTATCAGTAGTATTACCTACTGCTTTCTTTAACCAAAAAGAATTAAAATATTTTACTCTTAAAGCGTAACTCATAATTATTTATTTTAAGTACATCTCTGAATACCACTACAATTTAGATCGTATGTAGTAACACATCCATAAGGAGAAGATGATGAACGAATAGGACCAGTATTATTGCCAGCAATATTAGTATTAACGAGTAAACCAGTACCATTACAAGACCCATCACCTATTCCATTTGGAAACCTTCCTTCATGTATAGCAGTTTCGTATATAGTTACAGGTATATCCCATTCATATCTTAAACCAGAACCATTTTTATCTATAGCTGCAACTGTCACTACGTATCTACCTGGAGGCATTTTAATTTCTTGACCTCCAACAACACCAGGAACAACTTCCAATAAACCTTTAGCTGCAGACGTACCCCATGAGCAATTTCCATTGTTTCTAGCTGCAAAATGAGGTGTGCGTTGTTTCCAATATGATCGACTCCATGCAGCTCTTTGAGAAGTAGAATATGAAGCATTTAAATTAGGCATCTGTCGTAAAGTCAAAGCTAGACCATTACCATTCTCAACATTAGTACTTGTACCAGTTAACGACCAAGGTCCAGCAGTTCCCCAAATATTTACTGCATTAATTTCTTGCATTTGGTAATGTTCTACTTGTGCTCCATTTACGATTGAATAATCTAAAGCTGTGTTTGTTGAACTTGGCCATGGTCCGTATTCTCCATTTGCGCCAGCGTTAGGATCAAAATTACTATTCCCATACTTAAATGGTAATAAAACTTGATCTGCTCCATTTGGGTTATCAGCTCCACAAGTGCTATCATACCATATATTATAAGTACCAAAAGCTGCTGCTTCAATATTATCCCAAAAATTAGCAGGAAGAGATGGATCTCCAGCATCTCTTCTCCTAGTGTAAAACCTCATTTTAGCATCTAGATCTACCCAGTAATGTCTTGGAGCGCTGTCAGTACCAATTGAAGCATTATACTTTTCTCCTACATATTTTTCTCCATTACCACTAAGACTATTATCTGCTGGATTAGGTATACCCCAATTAGGTTGATAGTCTATATATTGAGGCCCATTTAATATTTGGTCAGCATAATGTCTTTGATTTGATGGACAGCTATTTGGATCTATTTGAACACGTTGATTCATTCCTAATCTATACTGTATACTTTTATATCCATTACCTGTAGAAGGATCAGTACCATTAACCATGTTTGCTAAACCAACACCGTTTGCGTCAACAAAAGTGGGTTGTTGCCCAAAAACATATTCTATTTGTGGAGGAGGAACTTGAGAAGAATCTTCTGAAGCTGCGTTTTCAGGTCTAACACAAGAGTCAAGCCCATTGTTTCTATCATTATCTGCATTCCATTCTGTTTGATTATAACTTAAAATAGCACTTACCTGATAAGCTCTTACAACTTCATATACAATTTCATCACAAACTTGGTAAGAAATAGGTAATGGTGGAACAGGATCAGTCGACCCATAAACACCATTTTTCGCTGCGAATTCACCATTCCAAGCAAAGGCTGGATTAAAATTATAACCAGGTGCAGTTAAAACTACTCCTTTACCAGTTTCTCTTTCATATGGATCTCCATCAGCTAACCAATAATTAACTCCAGTTCCTACATTTGCTTTATCAGAATAAGTAGGGGTATAATATTGGAAAGAGTTTAAGTAGTTGTTTCCTTGGGTTGGAGGATATAGACATGCTTGTAAATTTGGCATTATTAACTCTCTACATGCTGCGCTTGTTCCACTTGTTCCTGTACCACCAGTGTTTCCATAAGGATAAGGGTTTGCAGAAGGAAATAGGAAATTTAAATAATTTAATTCCTTAATTGCTTGACGATCAGGATACATAACCTCATTAGGAACTTCATTTGTCACAATACCGGGTACAACAATAGTAGTGGTAATTGGAAGTCCAGCACCACCGCTTGGGTTTGGTAATACTTGAGTAACTTCAAATATGAACTTTAAGTTTGTTTTGTTAGGATCTTCATATGCTAACTGATATTGTCCATACGCTTTAGTTAAATAATATCTATTTTTACCTGGAATTCCTGCAGATAGCAATTGAAACTTTTGAGGTAAAGACACGCTTCCATCTGCGTAAGTCACATTCACTAATTCAATTGTAGCTTGAAAACTAGCGTCATCTAAATCAAGACCATTTGGCCCTTCAGCCCAAAATATAGCGGAAATAGGAGTAACACCATCAGCATACCCTTCTTCTGGAATTATTATTTGTGCATTAGAAATAGTTTCTGCAAACACTCCATCTTCTGATAATACTATCTCTTTATTAAGTTCTGATATTAAACCAGATGTTGTGGTTTCCCAATAAATATCTAATAAAGATTCAATAGGTTTTGTTTCGTAAACTGACAAAAAAGGTGTCATAGTTTCATCATCCCAAGCACCTGGGTTACCCACTTGTGGTTGACCAATTTGCTTTTGAGTAGAAATTCTAGCAATTAAAGGGTTGCTATCACCACTGTACCAGTGAGGAGGAAGTAAAGGATCTAAAGCACCAGCGCCTTCTCTATTGTAGTTTAAATTACTAGTTCCTGCTTGGTCAAAACTTCCTAAGCTTAACTCTCCCATAGGACCTATAGTAGTAACAGTATCACCAATTATTTCAGGTTGATATTGTTGATTTATATTCATCCATTGGCCTCCATCAGCTTCTTCTTTCTTATTTTCAACTCTCCCATAAAGAGTAACACTACTTCTAAACTGTTGTTGGTCAGGACCCACTTCTTTAAGATCTCTAGGTACTTTATTAACGTTATCATTAATTAGTACTATGTGACACTCTTTTTCTGTTAAACCTGAAGGATATTTTTCTCCCGTAACCAATGGGCTACTTACAGTACCTGTGACGGGATCTACTACTAAAGAAGAACCGATAATGTCTCTAGGATAACCAGCTAACATTCCTGGTAAATAGACATTGTAGTATTCTTGTTCTGTTTGTTTAACAACTATTTTATAACTATACCAACCTAGAGGATTGTTTTCTGGACATGATACTTCCATTTGAAAACAACTATTAGGTATAGCAGCGTTATTGCAGAATGGTAGTGCTAGTGCATTTGCTTTACAAACATCAACAACCTCACCATTTACAAACTTTCCTTCTGTGTTTGTAAATTCAATGCTTTCTAAATTTATCTCTGCTACACCACTTCCATTGTCACAGATTTCAAACCTCATTTCAGCACCGTTAATATCTATTATAAAAAAACAACCTGATCCACATGCTGGTACACCTGTAACCCATTCAGCAGGATCAAAGGATGTAATGTTTTTAACAGAAGCGATAGATCCGTCATTTATACTAAATAAACCTGGATATCCAGCAGCAGTAGATATAGATTTTGGAATAGTATTATTAAATAAAGTTATTAACTGATCACCTGGCCAAGTATCATTTGGATCTTGTGCGTCATTTCGGTCTGTAACTAAATAAGCGTTTTTGTCTCTATAAGGATGATAAATAGTAGAAGCTTTTCCAAAATCACCATTAGTAACTGCTGATAAAATAACATCTGACTGTCTTCCATATCTATCAGCTAAAACAACCCCTACTTGGTAAGTTCTATTTTGTTTTAAAGTGTGATTTTGATATTCTTTTCTAACATATTGGTTTAAATTAAATGCTTCACTTGTCTCATCAGGTAAGTTGATTTTTTCATCAATTATAACGGTATAATCTAAAGGTGGTGGAGAAGTATGTTTATCTAAAAAATTGCCATAGATTATTCTGTTACCAGCACTTTCTTGCCCTAAAGCTCTTACAGGAACTTTATCATATACTCGAGTTAATTCAGCTGTTGGTAAAGTTTTCCAAGGTTTAGTAGATTGATAATTATAACTAAGGTAAGAAGTATTATTATCTTTAAAGTAATCAATAGGTAAAGTTTCTATTACTTTTATAGATTGATCATCTGCAGATTTCCACAATATATCAACTTCTACTATCTTTAACCTGTCATTTACTTCAGACCAAGCCATTAAAGATCCATCTATCTCTAAATCTGTAGGTGCAGGCACAGTTAGTGTGATGTCATTTGCTTTATTTTCCATAAATGAAACAACTGTACTTCTGTACGTTTCTGTTTCTTGATCAGGACCAGAATTGTCTATGTTATTGGGATTAATGTTATTTGTGAGAAAATAACCATCTTGTTCGGGAACAAAAGCTATTTGAGTAAACGGAGCTATAAGAGAGTATTCTCCATCATCAAATTTAAATCTATAGCTAAATCTTGCGAATTTATCTTTTAAATAGTCAGGATCTCCAGGCCAACTAGCATTGTAATAAGGATTTCTTCTTTGTACATAAAGAATATCTCCAACGTTTGGAGCATTCAAGCAATTAGCTAATCCTATAACTGTATCAGACCCAACTATAGAAGCACTTTGAATAACAACTTCAAAAGGAACAGCACCCACGGTAGGTTCTATATTAGGTCCAGTTATTCTATCAGATTGTGCTAATGCAAAACTAGGATCTAGTGTTTTACCACTACCTATTTCATGAACACCTGAAACTGTTATAAACGTATTACTTGAAGGTGCTTTTACTTCTAGCAAGCAATGAGGTGGTAACCACTCGCTAACAACATCCTTCATACCACTTTCATATCTATCAAAAGCGCTTGGCGTTGTATTAGGTTCTAATAAATAAATAGCTTCATGTGGATAATACTTAGCTACTGAAATTTGATCTTCATTGTAGTAATAACCTTGACTTACACTTGGTACATAAGGTTCATTAATAGCATTAGAGATATTAATTTTTCTTGGTTGATTTCTATTGTCAGTCCAAAAAAGTAAATCTTCTATTAAATTTATACCATGAATAGGATGTGTTTTAGAAAAGTTTAAAAATGAACCTCCTACTAATAAACTACCTGTATTGTTTCTTATATCATAATAAGCTATATAAGACTCAACGTTGTTGACAGATGAACCTGTAATGTTATCTAACCTAGTAGGAGAACTATCACTATAGTTTGTTAAAAATACAATAATACTATCATTAGAAACATCCATATAATGACCAATAGCTTTTAGATTGCAATCTGTTAAACCAAAATCAGTTATCTCTAAATT
>Ga0164313_10001506_pt1 | contig 20590 bp, 16 predicted proteins | sample GuaBasSedimGuay4_FD_113735 | JGI IMG/M metagenome (GOLD analysis project Ga0164313, IMG submission 113735) | Subseafloor sediment microbial communities from Guaymas Basin, Gulf of California, Mexico - Guay4, Core 4569-4, 0-3 cm | ecosystem: Environmental > Aquatic > Marine > Hydrothermal vents... | reverse complement strand
GGCTCTGGTGGTTGCCGCGGCTGCGGGTGGGGGTCGGATCCACAGACCCCTCGACTGTGAGGACACCCGATTGCTCGCCGGCGCGCTCGAAAAGGCCGGCTGGAAAGTGACGTGGGGGAACGGGATTGTCATCGGAGGAAGGCGTCAGGTGGAGAGGGCCGAGGTCGATCTCGGCAATTCGGGCACCGGGTCCCGCCTGATTCTCGGGCTCCTCGCGTGTGTTCCCGGACGCTTTCGAGTCGATGGCACCCCACGATTGCGGCAGCGACCGATGCGACCACTCCTCGAAGCCCTCGAGACACTCGGTTCGGATGTCACCAGCAAAGACGGTTTCCTACCGGTTGATGTCCGGGGGCGACAGATTGAGGGTGGGAGTCTCGGTATCCGGCCAGAGGTCTCATCGCAATTCGTCTCTTCGCTTCTGCTCGCGGCCCCTCTGATGGAGAAAGGTCTCGAACTCGAGGTCCTTGGTCCGCTTCCTTCCAAACCGTACATCGAGCTGACACGCGAGGTCCTCGAGATTTTCGGTGCATCCGTCGTGCACGACGGTTTGGTGCGTTGGCGGGTGGCTGCCGGCGGGCTTCGACCCACGGCCTTTGATGTGGAAGGCGACTGGTCGGCGGTTGCGTTTGCAGCTGCTGCGGTCGCAGTGGCGGGCGGCTCGGTCTCGGTGCGACCGCTGTCGGCGAAGAGTTCCCAGGGGGACCGCGCCGTCTGCGAGATCCTTGAACGCGCGGGGCTCGAGGTGAGATTCCCCGGTGACGAGGTGGTCTTCACCGGCGCCATGACCCGCGCCTTCGAGGCGGACCTGACGGCCACCCCGGATCTCTTCCCCGCCCTTTCGGTCGTCGCGGCCGCGGGCCCGTCCGGTTCCGTGCTCCGTGGTCTCGACCATCTCAAACACAAGGAGAGCGATCGGCTCGCCGTCATGGTCGAGAATCTGGGTTCGCTGGGAGCGGTCTTCGAAGTCTCCGGGACATCGGTTCGCGTCGAGCGGGCCATCGAACGAAACCGGGAGTGCGGTACCGCGGTCACCGCAGCCGATGACCATCGCATCGCCATGGCAATGGCGGTGGCGGCACTCGCTGCCGGGCCGTTGGAACTCGATGACGACCGATGCGTCGGGAAATCATTCCCCGGTTTCTGGCCCATGTGGGAAGAGTTGATCGAGAACGGAACACGGATTCCATGAGATTGACGGATCCACGATCGTTGCTCGTGGATCATCCGGCACTGCAGCACCCTTTTGACACCCCTGAACCCGAGGGGGAGGTCGTGTCGGTGGGTTCGCTCGACCGGGTCGACCGCCTGAAGGTCGCGGTTCAGTTGGTGGCCGTCACGGCTCTCCTCGCTGATTTCGAGCTCTGGCCGGGGCGATGGGCGCTGAAACGGGCGACCGTGGAGATGACATCCGACGGGCTCCGGGTCCGTCTTCCCGGGTTGCCCGTTTCGTTGTCCCGAATCTGGTATTGGATGGGGGGAGGAGATCCTGCGGCCACGAGGTCGAGAGCCGCAATCCTGGAGGCGGTCGAGGAGGCGGCACAGCTGGACGGGCTGGCGGCGCATGACCGGGTGGTCGAACCAGGGTTCTTCCTTGATAGGGTGCTGGCCAAGCTCCTCGGGGGGATCGAGGCTCCCCTCGATCCCATGACAGCACGATCCTTGTGGATGTGGCGATGGTCGCTGCCTCGGCTGCCGGACGCAGGAGATCGGGCGCTGATCGCCGTGCCAGATGAAACCGTCGCCAAGCGGATCGGAGTAGCGCTCTGGGCATCGGCGGTTCGACGGGGAACGGCAGCGACACTCGAGTTCGCCGTGGTTGGGAAGAAACCGTTCACGGTGGCCGAGCGTGGCGTGAACCCGGAGTTGCGGATCCGCGCCGGATCCTTTGACGATGGTGGTCTGGCCACGATGGTCGACGGGCTCGGAGGACAAGAGGAGGCGGTCATGGCTATCGGACGGTTCCCCGAAGGTTGGAACCCGTCGGAAACGCCGATCTACAACCGCGGTCGTGTCAGTTCCCACCTGGCCATCGTCGGACTCGGCCAGGCGAGACGACAGCGTGTGATCGAGCACCATCTCGAACACTTCGATCCATTCTCACCGGCGCACCGACAGAGTCTGACGCGATCGGCCGAATGGCTCTTTTCTCCACCGCGGTCCGACCGACGGCAAGGTTATGGGGAGGTTCAACGGGTGGCGGGTCTCGTGGGTGAAGGGATTCCGGTTGACCGGGTCCTCGAGCTTGCGGACGCCGCAGTCGAAGATCTTGAAGCCGCGGTCGATGCGGGTGCAGTGGTGATCCGGGGGGAGCGTTTGATGCTGCCCCAGCCGCGGCTCTTGAGGGTGGACCCCCTGCATGGAGACGTTGCCGCGTTATTCGACCAGGATGATCCGCGCCGGCACCTCCACGATGCCCTGGCTTCGGGTGATCCGGGGATGCTCATCTCGTGGGCTCGGGCGCGGCTGGATGATCTCGATGCGGACGCGGTGCGGCGACTTCTTTCGGGTCTCGAGATCGGGGCGCTGGGGACCGGCGTCCAGGTGATTCTCGTCGAGGCCTGTCTGTCTCTCGCAGATATCCAAGGGGCGCGCCGGGCGATGGATGGTCTCCCTGATGAAGTCGCGCGACCCTGGATTGCGTGGCTGCGGCTGATGGACCGATCCCCCGGGGACGATGTCGAGCTACCGCGTCAGGTTGATCTTCGCTATGCAGCTCGCGCCTGTGCGGAAGTCGCGCTCGTCAAGCTCCGTCGGGCGGTGGCTCACGGCTCGGAGGTCGTTGACGAGCTGGTGGGCCTTGTTCGCGAAGCCCTGCCGTATCTCGAGGGCGCCAACCGCCGGTGGGTCGAGATCCGGCTGACCGCTCGGATCGATCCCGGGCGGCTGGATGATCGGCAGTGGAGACGATCGTTGACCGGCGGCCACGCCGAACTCGTGGGCTTGGTGCTTTTCGAGCGATCCATGAGAGCGGTTGCCACCAAACGATTCTCCCTGGCGCGGCGGCTTCTGAAGCGACTGATGGCGGTCGAGCGCGCTCCCGCAAGAATGGCCTTGATGCAGCTGAATCTTGGATACTTGGCAGCCGAGGAGAATCGGTTCAGACTGGCCGAAACCCTGTGGGTGGGCGCCTACCGTCTGTTTCAGGCGGCCGGTTTCAAGCTACGATTCCAGGATGCTCTCTACAACCTGGCGGTGGCGGACATCGACCAGCTCAGGGTGGGCCGTGCTCGGGAGCGTCTGGCGGCGCTCGCCGAGGTGGGTCCGTCGCTTTATGTTGATGTCGAGCGTACGCGACTTGCCCTTGCCCTTGGTGATCTCACCGATTTTCGGTTGCGGCTTCGCCGTCTGCCGGGGATCGAGGATACCGAGCAGGGAAACATCCGAGAGGCCCTGTCCTTCCTGCATGGTGTGTCGGCTCTCATGGATCAATCGCCGAAGGTCGCCGAAGACCTCCTGGCGGTCGGAGGTGGAGAGGGACCGGCGTGGTTCGACCTCGCACGAGCTCTGAACGGAACCGAGGCAGGGAATTGCGCAAAAGGATCAGATTCTTGGGGGGTTCGAATCGCAGAGATGCAGATACGGCGTTTCCGCGCCGGCGATTCCATGGAGGGCGCCGACCTCTTTGACGAGTCCCGTCTGGTTCTGAAAGAGGCGCTGGCGATTGCCCTGTCAGACCGTCTCTGTCCGCGGTCGGATTGGCCGAGTCCGCGTCTTCGTGCGCGTGCGGCCAACATCCTTGCTCGTGGAGGTTTGGCCGGATGGGCTGCGGGTCTGAGGTGGCGACACCGCGAAATGGACAAGCTGTTGCGGGGTCTCTCCAAACTGATTCGCCACCACGGGGTCGTCCAACCGGGTTCGGTGGATCTGGACGAGATCCTCGAGGTCATGGGGATCGACGGGATTCTGATCAGGAACGCGGCCGATCATCGGGAACTTCAGCGAATCGGAGAAGGGTCACAAGGGGTGGCGTTGGCCCGCGGACGGATCGAGGTTGTGGTCCTCGGCGAGGAACCGGTCGAGGGACCTGCATGGACCCTGCTGGTCGATCTCCTGGACCTCCTCTACCCAGCGGGTGAATCCCCTGAGAGGCCGGATGATGAGTCGGATGTCCGGATTGACGGGGTTTCGCCGGCGGCGGTTCGCCTGAGAGATGAGGTCCGCCGAGCAGCGACGCCGGCGTTTCCGGTTCTGATTCACGGCGAAACAGGGTCGGGGAAGGAGATCGTCGCGCGCGAGATTCATCGGCTCTCCGGTCGCTCCGGTGACCTTGTCTCGGTCAACGTGGCGGCGATCCAGACCAATCTCCTCGAGACCGAGCTCTTCGGCTCGGTCAAGGGAGCGTTCACGGGGGCGGATCGGTCACGGCGGGGTCTGGTGAGTGCTGCCGAGGGTGGGACACTCTTTCTTGACGAAGTGGGAGATCTTGATGTGGCGCTTCAGGTCAAACTCCTGCGTTTCCTCGAATCGGGTGAGGTTCGGGCGGTGGGAGCTGACCAGACACGCCATCTCGATGTCCGAGTCATCTGCGCAACCCACCGAAACCTCGATCGAAGGGTGCGGGAGGGCCGGTTCAGGGAGGATCTGTTCTATCGAATCGTCGTGATGAGGGTTGAAGTGCCTGCGCTCCGCGATCGACCTGGGGACATTCCGGTCCTGAGGTCCATATTCGAACGCGAGGTGGCGGTGAGGCACCACCTGAAGATTCCCACGTGGACATCGGCCGCCGAACGAGCCCTCCTGAACCACCGATGGCCGGGCAATATCCGCGAACTCAAACACACCGTTGAAGCCGCGATGGCCCGCACCGGTGGCGCCGTCATCCGACCGGTTCACCTGCGCCTGATCGATTCCGAACCGACCATCCGAGGGACCTGGGAGTCCTCGCTCGGTGAGTTCAAACGCCGCTTGCTGAAGGAGATTCTGGGCCGCCACCGCGGCAACCGAAGCGCCGCCGCCCGAGAGCTGGGGATCTCCCGCCAAGCCCTCCTTTATCAGATCAAGAAGCTCGGTCTCGACGAACTCTGAAATCGGAGACCTCGATGGTGAGAGCTTCTCCACACCAAAAAAAGGTGCGGACCGTGAGGTCCGCAGGAGGAAGGAGGAGGTATGATGCGTTTACCAGGTCGTTGTGTGCCCGGCTAACCTCACAATTAGCAAACGTCATGCCAACATTCCGAACGGGGAAGAAATTGTTGGTTGGTCAACTCGAAAAACTGGAACTCGGCCTCCGGGAATTGCGCCGAATGTCGGACGTGGAACTCCACGAGAGGGTGGATCTGCGCGCCTGGACGACCCTCGGCGTCGGTGGCGTTGCGGGCCTGGTATCCCGCTGTCACAGCGCTACTGGGGTGCGGGATACCCTCGATCTGGCCGCATCCCACGGGCTGGGCTGGGTGACGTTGGGCGGCGGGTCGCGCCTCATTGCATCAGATTCCGGAATTCGCGTACCGGTGATCAGTCTCACCGGTTCGCTGGCCCGATGGGAGCCGGAGTTGGAGGGGATCGTGGCCGGAGGTGGTGCCAACTTGGCACAGGTGTGCCGCGCCGCCCATCGGAAGGGGCTCTCGGGCCTCGAGGTCATCGGGCGCAGCAACTACAGCATCGGCGGTTTGATCAGGGGTGGGATGGACGGTCTGACGAGGATTGGAGGCGTGATCGACTGGATCGATCTTCAGCGCCCGGGTTCGGGTGTCGATCGATGGCATTCAAGCGCCTCGAATCCAGTGCCTCACACCGACGACCTTCACCGAGGCGTGGTTCTCAGGGTTCGCTTCAAGCTCCGCCCGTCGGGTTTGGCGGAGATCAAACCGCGATCCGCAGGCCCGGTGAAGCGACGCGCACTTCGATCTACCGGACCGGTTTTTCTCGATTCCGCGGATGCGACGGCCGCCGATCTGCTGGCTGAGGCCGGGTGCTCCAACACCGGGGTGGGCGGTGTTCGTCTCGGGGGACCGCGAGGGAACGAGTTGATCGCCGGGCGATCAGCGTCTTCGGTCGATGTGATCGATCTTTGCCGAAAGGCTCGGGATCGGGTTCTCGCGTCGACCGGAATCGAGTTGATCACGGCGCTGGTGTTCATCGACGAAAATGGACTGGAAATCAAACTGTGAAACGGCGCCGACCAAGCTGGTTGATCGCTCTCGTGGTGGTGGCGGTGATCATCGAACTCGTCGCCGTCGTCGGTTGGGCAAGCTGGCGCCGTGTCGTGAGCCTGTTGGAGGGGGATCCCGCCCGGGGCGCGGTCGAACTCGCCGAGAGTGGAGTTCTCCGGCTTCCTCCGGTAGCGAGGCGGGCGCGTCGCCTTCCGGGGATGGACCTTGCCCGCGCCGCCGATGGCCTCGTCGTTCCGGCGCTGATGACCGTCGGGGGGGATCAGATTCGCTGGGTTCCCGCCGATCCGCATGGATTTCTCAACCGGGCGAGAGCCGAACTGATCGAGGGGTCCTTCGACGAGGCGTCGGATTCGATCGCTGCGGCCATCGTCAGGGACCCGACCGCTCCCAACGCGCATCGACTCGCGGCGATCGCGGCGAGGACGCGTGGGCTGAACCGGGAGGCATTGGACCACCTCGCCACGGCGCAGGGTCTCGGACTTGGGAGTACATCGGCCGGGATCGACCTGACGCCGGAGGAGGCCGACTGGGTCCGTCTCGAAGGGCTGGAACGCCGACTCGACTTCTACCCGCGAACCCGGAGCAGCAATGTCATCGCCCTGGCGAGAGAACTCCGCGACCGGGGGATGTCAGCGGAGGGGCGGGAGTCCCTCGACGCTGATGCAACGGATCCGCGCGTGGCGCTCGAGCTGGCCCGATGGGATCTCCTCGAAGGTCTGACCAGCGATGCCGAGGCCCGACTCACCATCCTCGTGGGACGGCACGGACTGCCGCACTCGATCCTCGCCGAAGCGTGGTCCATCACGGCTATGGTCAGGGACCGACAGGGAGATATCGAAGGGGCGGTGGCGGCGGCGGACATGGCGATGACCTACGACCCGCGATCGGCGGGCCCATACCGTGTCCTCTCCACCCTGGCGGAACGCCGCGGGGACATGTCCGAGGCCCTCGAACACCTTCGTCGGGCGTGGGGGATGAACCCCACCGATGTCGGGCTCCTGCTCACCGTGGCGCGGGTCGCCGAGAAGGCGGGACAGCACGACGATGCATCCCTGGCCCTCCAACGCGTGGTGACCGTCGATCCCGATGATCCGGGTCTGCGGGCGAGATTGGTGGAGTACCAACTGCGGAGGGGTGATTATATGGAGGCGACCCTGAACCTGTCCGAGGCCCTCGATCGGTTCCCCACCGATCCGCGGTTGCTCAGACTCGCCGAACGTCTGCGGGCGGAGATTTCGCGGCGCTGACGCGGCTCTCGTAGGTCGTGAGTCGCTCATCGCAGGAACGACAACGTGAGAGACCGCGTCTCCTCCACTCCAAGCCGTGATGCAATGAAATTGTGGGGTGGCCGTCCCGGCTACCTGTAGGGTGGGGCTCGCCCCACCTTCAGTCTCGTGCAGGCAGGTATCGCGTCACCACGAAGTCGGACACCGTTCCCGCAACGCGGCGCCCACTCTCAAATGCGATGCCTTTGCGCGCGTTGCGATGGTCGACCTTTGTGTTCCTTGTGATGCAACCCTGCGATGGCGCGATGGAATCTGCGTCTATCTGCGCTATCTGCGGTTTCTCCGCCTGCGATGGTGCGATGAAGCCGACAGCTGACAGCCAGACGTTCGGTTCCATTCGCCAGACGACTCACGACTCACGTGTCTCCCGAGTCGGTCTCCGACCCGTCCGACGCGCCTTCCACCGTGGCCGCAATCCGTTGCCTCTCGGCGGACTCGGCCACCTTGACAGGATCGGTCCTCGCGGCCCACTGCATTTGTCGGCAGATTCCGCGGATGATTTTGACCTCGTTCTCGGTGATCCCGGCCCGGCCGAAGAGCCGGCGGAGTTTGCGGAGCATGCGATCCGGGTTGCCGGGGTCGGCAAAACCGATCTCGGCAAGGGCGACATCGAGATGGCTCATGAGTCCATCGACTTTTGCGATGGGTGCGGGTTCGGGAGCGCTTGGCTCCGGGGGCTCGATCTGAAGGTGGAAGTAGCCGAGAAGAATGGCCACCGCCTGGGTCAGGTTGAGAACCGGGAATGTCGATGATGTCGGGATCCTGATCACCAGATCGGCGCGGTCGAGATGGTTGCGCCGCAGCCCTCGGGTTTCGTTGCCGAATATCAACGCTGCGTCATCGAGACCCCGCTGGAGAAGGCGTTCCGCACCCTCTGATGGGGTCAGAACCGGGAGGTTGTCCCGGCCACGGGCCGATGCGGTGGCGGCCAGGGTTCGGTAGCCGGCGGCGGCCTCATCGAAGTGGTCCCACGTTCGGATCTCCAGGTGATCCTGGGCTCCACACGCCCACCTGAGGACCGCATCATCGGTCGGAGGGACCCCGGGCCGCACCAGATCGAGCCGCGAGACCCCGAAATTTGCGGCGACGCGCATGGCCGAACCGAGGTTTCCGGGCTGAGAGGGTTCAACGAGGATCAATGAAGCAATGGCCATGATGCCGGAATATACTAAATCCATGCCGATGAGACGAGTCGAGACGTGATCGTTCCGTACGGACACAAGGGAATGAAGCTCCGTGGCCTTCCCTGGGTCACCATGGCAATCTTCGTGCTCTGTGTCGCGACCTTTGTGTTGACCTCCCGCTCCGCCGACCGGGCGGCCACCGAGGCCGAGGAGATCTTCAGCCAGATCGCGGAGATCTATCTGGTTCAGCCCTCCCTCGAGATCGCGCCCGAGTTCGAGGATCTTCTCTTCCAGCGGCTCGGAGTGGATGAGAACCAGAGGGAGGTCTTTCTCGAGTCGTTGAGAAAACAATCGGTGGACGCTTCTCGAACCGGGAACCGGTCTTCACAGCGTGAGCTCGATGCGCTGACCAACCGATTCTGGTCGGTCTACCGGGGATCGCCTCAGTACCGTTTCGGGGTCGTGCCTCAGGCCATCGGGCCGCTCGATCTCGTGACCTACCAGTTTCTCCACGGTGGCTGGCTCCACCTCCTGGGCAATCTGCTCTTTCTCTACATCGCCGGACCACATCTCGAACAGCGGTGGGGACGCCCCCTCTATCTTGGCTTCTATCTCGCCGCAGGGATCGTGGCTGCGCTCTTCTGGGCTTTGAGATACCCCGATCTGGATGTACCGCTGGTGGGAGCGTCAGGGTCAATCGCAGGGCTGATGGGTGCATTTCTCATCTGCTATTGGAACTCGAAAATCAAGTTCTTCTACTGGTTCTTTGTCGTCTGGGGGACCTTCGAGGCTCCGGCCTGGTTGATGGGTCCGCTCTGGCTGATCATCGAGGTGATCTCAGGTCGCACTATGGATGTCCTGAGCCAGGGGGATGGTGGGGGAGGGGTGGCGCATTGGGCCCACGTGTGGGGTTTCATTTTCGGAATGGTCTTCGCGTGGGGGATGAGTGTTCTCGGGATTGACGGGAAGCTGGCCGCACGAACGGCGCTGGGGGTTGCCATCGAGTCCGAGGATGACGGATCAGCGGGAGAATCCGTGGACCGTCCCCGACGAGCGAAGCCTGCCGGTGTAGGAACGGCGCAGACCCTTCAGGATTCAGACGTCAGACCGGCCCATGACGTGGAGGGGGGAGACCGCGTCGAAGGGAGTCCGGTACCCGATGCTCGGTACCCCGCCTCGAGAACCGGGGTTTCCGATACCCAGGCGGAACCGCTCGAGATGATCGAAGTTTCGGAGGGCACAGCGGCGACGGTGGAAATCCGCCCGGCCGAACGCTTGCGTGTGCTCGAGGCGAGTCCACGAGCACTCGACGGAGGGCGCCTGACCTTTGAGGTTCCAGAAGGACCACGCCAACTCGATCTGGAAAAGGTCGAGGGGGTCGCGGTGGGCGCCATCGCGCAACCGGGCGTACGACCCTTTCTGATCATCGACCTCCTTCTCGATTCACCCTCGGATGGGACCGGGGATCTCCGGGTGGTCCGACTCCGGAGCTCCGCCTTCGATCCGAGGACCCTTGTTGGCGGAGAGCAGGCCATGGGCGCCTTTATTCAGTTGATCCACCGTCTTGGGAGCGCATCGTCGGGACTCGTTCTGCCTGACGAAGAGACGGCCCGAAACCCATCGGCCCATCTGTACGAATCCATCGAGGCGTACCAGGGTGAGGTGTTGGGGGTGATGGGGTAGCGGGCAGGTCAACAGGTCACAGGTCACAAGTAGCAGTCGCCGGGACGCTTTATTCCACCAGCGCATCATCGCAGCCCACAGATCACACAGATAGACACAGATTCCATCGCACATCGCATTTGAAAGTAGGTGTCGCGTCGCGGGAAGGTTGTTCGACTCCGTGGTGACGCGATACCTGCCTGCACGAGACTGAAGGTGGGGCGAGCCCCACCCTACAGGCGGTCGAGATGGCCACTCCCACAACGTCGCACCGGGTTTTTGGGTTGAGGGGACGCCGATCTCTTCTGTAGGCAGTGGGCTTCAGCCCCTGCCTCAGGGCAGCTGAAACACTCAGAATCCCAGGTGTATTCGGAGCCATCCTCAGAGCGATGCCCGAATGAACCGGTGAGCGATACATGTTTTGGACACCTCTGAGGTGGTGTCCAAAAACCACCGCAGCTGCGTCTGTGCCGACGTGGAGATCCTCCCGTCCCTCAGGGGCGGGAATGTCGGGTGGTCGTTCCTGCGACTCACGATTCACAACTTACGACTCACGATTCACGACTGCGACCCTCCGGGGGCTCTCCCTCGGAGAACACTTCGGCGGAAAACGCACCGATCCGTGCGGACGGGTCCCGCCAGTCCCCCGGGTTCAGCCCGGCCTTGCGACAGGTCTGATCGAGGAACTCATGCGGGGTCCATCCGTAGCGCGATGCCACCTGGGGCAGAAGAAGACCTCGAAAACGTCCCTTCTCGATGGTGAGTCCGTCTCTGCCGACCACGATCTCCGTGGGTTCGGAGACCTCCCACAATGGCGAGAGTGCCGAGATCTCGAGGGCCAGCGAAGCCAGCTCCTCCCGAGTCACGGGTGGAAATCGTGGATCGTGGACCGCGGCGTTGACGGCGTTGGATCGCACCGATTTCCAAAGCGATTCGGTGGCAAGAACGTGGCCGATGCATCCCCGGAGTTGGTCACCGGCCATCAGCGTGACGAATGCTCCACGATGTTCGGTCAGCGGCCCATCGTCTGGGTCTTCATCGGGGAGCGCCATCCCGGCGAGTTGCGCCTCGATGGTTCTCCGGGCCAAGGCGAGCAGCCACCGACGTTCCTCGGGCTCAAGGGGTCTGATCGAAGGTGCCGGCATTTCCGTCTCCTTTGTCCCACGATGGTATCTTGATTCGGTGATCGTCAAGTTGCCCTTCGGGTCCGACAATGTGGCCGTGGATCTCCGCGGGCTCCGTGTCCGGCCCCTCCAACCATCGGCCCCGGCCAAGGCGCGAGATCTCGGACGACTGATCTCGCGGGCCGTGGACTACCCCATCGATGGTCCGTCTCTCACCGAGTTGGCGAGGAATCGTCGAACCGTCGTCATCGTGGTTCCCGATGCGACCCGACGGACGGACTTGCCCGGGGTTCTTCCTGTGGTTTTCAGCCGATTGCTCGCGGCCGGAGTCGATTCGGGTGCCATCTCCATTCTGATTGCCTGCGGCACCCACCCACCGACCGATGCTTCGGAACTTGGCGAACTCATCGGTGATCTTCCCCGTGGAACAACCATCCGGCAACACGACTGCCGCGCGGTGGAAAACCTGACGCCGGTCGGGAATCTCGAGTCGGGGATCCCGGTCCATCTCGATCGCCAGGCCGTGGACGCCGATCTGCTGATCACCATCGGATCGGTTCGGCACCACTACTTCGCGGGCTTTGGCGGTGGTCCGAAAATGATATTCCCCGGTATCGCAGGGCATGACGAGATTCAGGCGAACCACTCCCGGGTGCTCCGGCGTGTCGATGGAATCCTCGCACGACACCCCGCGTGCGAACCAGGCGTGCTCGAAGCCAACCCGTTGGCCGAGGAGATCGGCCGCGTCGCAGATCTCCACCCACCCGATATCGCGCTGTGTCTGGTGCCGGGCCGTGCCGGGGGCGTGGCTTGGGCCTCGTCCGGCGGATGGCGGCCGGCATTCGAGGCCGCGGTGGCAAAGGTGCGGGAGTGGTATGAAATCGGCGGTGTCGGTTTTGATCATCTCGTGGCGTGTGCGGGAGGGATACCGGGAGACTCCACCCTGATCCAGGCCCACAAAGGCCTCGACGCCATCTGCCGCTTTGCAAACGATGGCGCCGAGATCATTTTTGTCGCCGAACTCTCAGGTGGTCAGGGATCCCCGGCCATGGCGCCGTTTCTTGATGATCCCCGGCCCGAAGCGATTCTCGACAAGCTTGCGGAAAACTACATCCAGTACGGCCACACCACCCTGAGAATCATCGAGAAGACCGCGAGGTACCAGGTGCACCTTCTTTCGTCGTTGGATCCGGAGATCTCACATCGACTCGGTTTCATCCCCATCGATGATCTCGATGCCATCGCCCAGCGATGGCGTGGCGAGGATTTCGAGGATCGCGTGGCGGTGATGTCCGACGCGTTCGTGTGGCCGCGCCGGGATTGATTCACATCAAGGACGTGTTGGATCGGAGGACCGATGCTGAATTCGGTTCGATCAGCGGGAGGATCCAATGGCTGTCCGACAGATCATCGAAATCGACGAAGAACTCTGTGATGGTTGCGGCGATTGCGTAAGCGCCTGCGCCGAGGGAGCGATCCAGCTCATCGACGGTAAGGCCAAGCTCGTCAGCGATACCTATTGCGACGGTCTGGGTGTGTGTATCGGAGACTGCCATCTGGGCGCAATCGCCATCATCGAGCGCGAGGCGGGTGGTTTCGACGAGGAGGCCGTTGAGGCGCATCTGTCGAGCATCGGAAGGACTCCGGAACACGCCCCGGCGCCGAAGCCTCTCAACATCGTGAACCCGTCGATTGCTGCGGGTGGGGGAGGGGGATGCCCGGGATCCCGAGCCCAGACCCTTCAGCCCGCCCCGGTTGTTTCCAAGGGCGAGATGCCTCCCTCCACATCACAGCTCCGTCACTGGCCCATCCAACTCCATCTTGTGCCCCCGACCGCACCATTCTTCCAGGGGGCGGATGTCCTTCTTGCGGCGGATTGCGTGCCTTTTGCGGTGTCCGACTTCCACCAGCGGTACCTCGCCGATCACTCCCTCGCCATCGCCTGCCCGAAACTGGATGCCAACCAGGAGATCTATCTCGAGAAGATGGTCGCCATGATCGATGTCGCCCAGGTCGAGTCGATCCACGTGATGGTGATGGAAGTGCCGTGTTGCAGCGGTCTCGTTCGACTGGTTGAGGAGGCGCGTAAACGAGCGTCCCGCGAGATTCCCATTCGCTGCTCGGTGATCGGAACCGATGGTTCGGTTCGCCAAGAGCTCGAGATCGAGCGGCGCGCGGTGTAAAGAATCCGAAAAGGCGAGCCGCGACGCGGTTATAATTCACGGGTTCGAGGCCGGTGGTGACACCCGCTTCGAACCCGTTTTTCGTCGCGTCGAAAGTGAACCGAGAATCCGGCGACCGCGGGTCGTCTTCGTGCTCGAGTTGGAGGCTTTGATGAAGCGTTGCGGAGCGATGATCATTCTGGTGACCGCGTTGGCGTTTTTGGCGGCGTCGCGGGCCGATGCCCAGACCGGACCGGTGACCTTTACGGTAGACGAGTCACGGATCGAGCTTGGCGAGATCAAGGCCGGCACCGAGGCGCTTGCGGTTTTCACCTTTCACAATACTGGGCAAGAGGACGTCACGATCATCAGAGCGAAACCCTCTTGAGGCTGCGCGGTTGCCGAGTTCGACTCGGTGATCCCTGCCGGTGGCACGGGAACGTTGACCGCGAAGATCAAAACAACCTCGACGCAGAATGGTCCGGTGTCCAAGGGCATTCAAGTGAGCACGAATGCCGTGGGCGCGGAGCGCCTGATGCTCAACGTCAAGTTCACCGCCGTCTCGGCGGTGATGGTCCTTCCTCGCGCGCAGCTGAACCTCCGTGGAGTCGAGGGTGAGACCCCCGTCGCGAGTGTGGTTCTCCGTCGCGGGGACGGTGAGAAGATGGAGATCACCAAGATCGACAACACAGATGACCGGTTGATGATCTCCACCGAACCTGTGGTCCAACCGCATCGGGTCGGGCGTACAAACACTCGCGCAGGGGATGTGGTCCTGAGCGTCACGACAAAGCCGGGGTTGAAGGCGGAGTCCGCCAATGGCCGATTCAAGGTTCGGACCAACCACCCCGATGCCGAACCCGTCGAGATTGTCTACGCCATCCGATTGCTTCCCATGATCGAGGCGCGTCCGGCGAACGTGAGGCTGCTTCTTCAGGATGGCAACGCCTCGGCGCGGACCGCCCTGGCGAGGATCCAACACAATCGCCGGGGTCAGTTCAAGCTCACCGGAGCGATTGCCTCGAATCCCGAGATTTTCAAGGCGCATCTCATCGATGGCGAGAGCAAACAACAGGTTCACTCCATCGCGATCATGCTCCTCGACGATGTTCAGCCGGGTGATCTTCAGGGCCGGCTCTTCGAGACTCTGACCCTGACGACCGACGATCCGGATCACCCCGAGATCACGATCGCGGTGCACATCGAACCGAGGGAACTGCGGCGGCCGCGACCGCCGAACCCTGTTCAGTAGTAGGAGCTTGCACCGAATAGACCCTCGAGGGAAGCAATGGGGTTGCCGGTAGGGTTTTCGCCGAGGGTCGATGCGGTGCAGCCTCCTAGGGGAGAGGCGCAGGATTCGCCGGAGCTTTCATCGGCGCGGATCCGATGAATCTCCAGACGGGCGCACCGTCGATGGCTTCAAAGGCGCCACGAACCACCGTGTCCCGGTGTTCGGTGAGCAGGCGGCCGAGCCGACCGTGATCGGCCAGCTGCGCGATGAGGTCATATGTCGAGGTGTCGCCTCGGCTGAGAATCGCCTGCCACAGGGCCTCCCGGTACGAGGGGCGGTCGAACTTCAGGTTGTCGATCGTCTTGAGTTGTTCCTCAACCAGACCGAGCCGACGCCGGTACTCGTTCTTTGTCAGCACCGCGGCCTTGGAATAGGGCGTATACGGTTTTGGGACCAACACGCTGCAGCCGGCGTGGAGCGTTCCCATCCTGCCGCGCCGTCGGCCGTACTCGAGCATGATGGCTTGGGTGGACCTCAGGAGTTCTCCGATGGCCACCAGATCGTCGTCGGTCTCGTCGGGGAGGCCGATGATGAAGTACATCTTCAAGCTGGTGATGCCGCAACGCTGGGCGGTTTCCACCGCCTCGAGGATGCGTTCGTTTGAAATCGGCTTGTTGAGCTTCTTCCGGAGTGCGTCCGAGCCGGTTTCCGGTGCGATGGTGACCGACCGAGCTCCTGATTCGGCGAGGGGCGCGAGCACCTCCGGAACCATGGCCGGGATCCTCAGCGACGACAACGCGACGTCGAAGCCGAGCTCGCGGCACTCGCGCAGGATCTCGGGAAGCTGTGGGTGATCGCCGACCGCCGTGGCCACGAACCCGATCCGGTCGGTGAGATCGGCGAGACCGCGAACCCGATCCATGATGGCCTCAGCGGGGTATGAACGCAGACGACCGTAGTTGTAACTCACCCAGCAGTACCGGCACTTTTCGGGACACCCGCGGGACATCTCCACCAGGCCCCTGCTTCGGTACTCGGTGTTCGGAGTCACGACGTGGGAACTCGGGACCAGGGACGGGTCGCTCATATGGCTGTCGCGTTTTTCGACCCGGCGCAGGCGGTGGGTCGGGCGACCATCGTCGTCGAGGTGGTGGGCAGGGACAAAGTACCCGTCGCGAACGGCGAGTTCGGCGAGGAGGCGGTCGTGCTCGGGAAGCTCCGCCGCGAGTTCGAGGAGTTGGGGCCACAGGAGTTCGGCGGCGCCGAGTACAAAGACATCAACCGCTTCGGCGAGGGGGAGAGGGTTGATCGACGCCACCGCTCCACCGACAACGATCAGGGGATCTCGGGGACCGCGGTCGCACCGCCGCCGTGGGATTCCTGCGGCGTCGAGGGTGCGGATGAGGTTGACGGCATCGAGTTCGAAGCTGCAGCTCCAAGCAAGAAGGTGGAGAGATCCGAGCGGGGTGTCGTCTTCGAGGGTGCGTCCTGATCCGTCCGGAGGCGCGAAGAACCTCGAGATCGCGATATCCGGAACACCCGCGGCGAGTTCGATGGCCCACTGGTAGGCGAGGGATGACATGGCCACGTGGTAGCTATTCGGGTAGCCGATCCCGATTCTGAACCGGCCCTGGGTGGGGAGGATCAGCCGTGCTCGCTCGTCGACATGCAGTTGAGCGCCAACGTTGCGGTGGTTCCTGCGTGTCATATGGAGACCGTAGCACGGGGTGGGATTGAACCCGAATCTCAATGCATCTCTGTCTCATGACTTTCAGGCTGGACTCTGATGGGATCTGACGTACAATAACCGTTCCGTTTCACAACGGAAGAAAGCCACCCCGAATGTCGTCCAGTCAATCCCGCATCTCCCCCCAACCAATGGTCGTCGCCATCGACGGACCCGCGGGCGCCGGGAAGTCGACAGTCGCGCGTTTGCTGGCGAATCGACTCGGGGTTCCCTACCTCGATACGGGAGCCATGTATCGGGCGGTTGGGCTGCTAGCGATGCGGGACGGTCTCGTCAGCCCATTCAGCGAGGACGACGAGTCGGCGCTGACTGAACTGGCCGAAGACCACACCATCGAACTCGCCGGGAAGGGCGCCATCGTCACCGTGTTGATTGATGGAGAAGACGTCAGCGATGCGATCCGATCTCCCGAATGTGCCTTGATGGCGTCGGCGGTGTCGGCCGTGTCCGGGGTTCGTCGCGCCCTGGTGCCGATCCAACGCAGGATCGGGCTCGAACGTGGGGGCGTGATGGAAGGGCGTGACATCGGCAGCGTTGTCTTCCCCGATGCGGCCTTGAAGGTTTTTCTCACCGCCAGTCCCGACGAGCGGGCAAAACGGCGGCAACTCGATCTCCACGACCAGGGAATCGAGACCACGGTCGACGATGTCAAACAACAGCAGCACCAGCGCGATCTGCAGGACACATCGCGTGCGGATTCGCCGCTCCACGTCGCCGAGGGATCAGTGGTGGTCGATACCACGGGATCGACGCTCGACGAGGTCGTGGAACGGTTGCTCTCGGAACTCGAAACATTCAATCATTTGCGCCTTGACACAAACGGTGAGAACACCATAAGGTCTCGGAACTACGGAGGATTGGTGCGCGGGAAGTCTGCGCCCATCGAGGAGGAGTCGTCTTGAACATGGACCCTGAACCGAACGATGAGATGAACAACGATGAGGGGATGGATCAGCTCTCGATGGAAGAGCTGATGGAAACCTCGCTTCAAAATTTGCGGGAGGGCGAAGTCGTCAAGGGAACCGTCGTCGCGATCAACGCGGATGAGGTCCTGGTCGATATCGGTTACAAATGCGAGGGCAGCGTTCCGCTGAGCGAACTCTCGGACCCGGAGACCGGCGAGGCGACGGTGGCGATCAATGACGTCGTCGAGGTCTTTGTCGAACGTCTCGACGAATCCGAGGGCCGGGTGCGCCTTTCCCGCGATCGAGCGACCAAGCTCAAGATTTGGGGCGTCGTCGAAGAGGCCTACAAGAACGGTGAAACCGTCACCGGTAAGGTGCTCGAGAGAGTCAAGGGTGGGCTGGCCGTCGATATCGGTATTCGGGCGTTCCTGCCCGGGTCGCTGGTCGACCTGCGCCCCAACCGCAGACTCGAGGACTACGTCGATCAAGATATCGATGCGAGAGTCATTTCCTTCGATCGTCGGCGGTCGAATGTCGTGCTGTCGAGAAAAGCTGTCCTCGAAGAGGAAATCGGTAAGGTCAAAGACGAGACCATGTCCGAACTCGAAGAGGGAAAGCTTGTCAACGGTGTAGCGAAGAACATCACCGACTACGGGGTCTTTGTCGATCTCGGTGGGTTGGATGGACTTCTCCACATCACGGATATCTCGTGGGGTCGCGTCGGTCACCCGAGCGAGTACTTCAAGGTCGGCGACGAGGTCGATGTGGTTGTGCTCCGTTTCGATCGTGAGCGAGAGCGTGTTTCCCTCGGATACAAACAGCGTTTTGAAGATCCGTGGATTCTCGTCCCCGAGAAGTACCCGGTTGGCAAGCGCGTCCACGGCGAGGTCGTGAGCATCGTCGACTACGGTGCATTCGTCGCTTTGGAAGAGGGTGTAGAGGGCCTGGTGCACGTCAGCGAGATGTCGTGGACCAAAAAGGTCAAGAACCCTCGTTCAATCATCGAAATCGGGCAGGAGATCGACGTCGTCGTCTCCGAGGTCGATGCCGACAAACGCCGTCTTTCCCTTTCCTTGCGCGCCATTGAACCCAACCCATGGGAGCAGGTCGCGGACACGCACCACGTGGGCAGCAGGATCAAGGGTGTTGTGCGGAATCTGACCGACTTCGGCGCATTCGTCGAGATCGTTCCCGGGGTCGATGGACTGGTCCACATCTCGGACATGTCCTGGACACGCCGGATCAACCACCCCTCCGAGGTGGTTCAGAAGGGTGAAGAGGTCGAGGCGGTGATCACATCGGTTGACGTCGTCAACCAGAGGATCTCGCTGTCCATGAAGGAACTGCTTCCCAATGAGTGGGAGGAGTACGCCAATGCCCACGGTGTCGGGGATCTCGTCAGCGGTGTCGTCACCAACATCACCGATTTCGGCGTCTTCGTCGAGCTCGCTCCCGGAGTAGAGGGCCTGTGCCACATCTCCGAGATCGATCGCGATGGTGGAATGACCCTCGCCGAGACCTTCATAAGCGCCCAGAACGTCACCTGCCGGATCCTCCGCATCGACTGGAACGAGAATCGCATCGGTCTATCCATGCACAGCGTCGATCAGGATGACTCCGAAGAGCAGGCGACGGTGGCGACGGACGCCGTGCCCGTGGAGACCGCCATGGCGGCCGCTCTGAAGGCTGCCGTCGGTATCGTCGACGATGAGCCTGAAGCCGGGGAGAAGTCGGTGGAAGCCGCTTCCGACGAGGTTGCGGAAGAGACCACGGATGAAGCACCGGTGGAGGCATCGGCCGAAGAAACCGATGGCGATACCGAGGAGACAGAAGTCGAAACGGTCGAAGCGGTAGCCGACGCAGTCGAAGAAGAGACCCAAGCCGAGGCGGTCGAAGCGGTCGAAGCGGTCGTCGATGCAGTCGAAGAAGAGGCTGAAGCCATCGAGACCGAGGAAACCGCCGCCGAAGAGGTCGAGGCAGTAGTCGAGGCAGTCACCGAGGAACCTGCCGAGGTCGAGACCGAAGAAGTGGTCGAGGCTGTGGCTGAGGAAACCGAGGATGCCGAGACCGAAGAAGTGGTCGAGGCTGTGGCTGAGGAAACCGAGGATGCCGAGACCGAAGAAGTGGTCGAGGCTGTGGCTGAGGAAACCGTGGATGCCGAGATCGAGGAAGTGGTCGAGGCGGTCGAGGAGGAAGCCGTAGAGGCCGAACCCGAAGCCGAAGCGGAGACCGTCGAAGAGGAAGAAGAGAAGAAAGAGTAGCGACCAACGCAGACGGGCTGAGGGCGAGCGGCCGCAAAAGGAAGGCGGGGGAATTCGAAGATGACCATGACCAAGGCGGACCTGGTGGAAAAAGTCGCCGGTAGCGCAGATGTTCCGCGGAAAGTGGCCGATGCGGTCGTTCAGGTGGTCCTCGACAGTATCGTGGGCGCCCTGCACGCGAACGAAAAGGTCGAGCTGCGGGGATTCGGATCATTTCGAATCCGCCAACGTGACGAACGGATCGGTCGCAATCCGAAGACCGGCGAGAAGGTGCACGTTCCGCCCAAGAAGATCCCCTATTTCAAGCCGGGCAAACACCTTCGCGAAGAGCTGCTTCACCAGTGACGGTCGGTGATCGGTCGTGACCGCCGACAAGGCGCAACGTGCCGCTGGTCGGAACAAAACCGAGGCTGAAGAGGAGCCGCGTCCAGTAGCCAAAGGGCTCCTGTTCCTCGCCTGGCTCGTTCCAGGTCTGGGGCATTGGCTCCTCGGCAAACGGGTCAGAGCCTGTGTTTTCGCCGCGGTGGTCTTTGCCGCCTTCGTCACCGGAGTCCTGCTCGACGGCGAGCTTGCGGTGCCGCAGCAAAACAGCCCGCTGTCATGGTTCTTTGCATTCGGCTGTCTCGGGAACGGCGTTTTGTATCTGCTCCGACTTCTGTGGGTCAATGGCCTCGATGGTCTGTTCAACGCGTCGTTTCCATATGGCCTGCAGGGCGGCGGGGATCCGGTAGCGGCGGGGTTCTTCTATGGCAAGACCTTTCTCTACACCGCCGGTCTGATGAACCTCCTGGTGGCTCTCGACGTCCACGACATCGCCCGCGGGGACAAGAACTGAGATGGACCATTTCCTTCTCCTGATATGGCACGCGTTTCTCGTCGCGGTCTTTTTCGCGTTTCTCTGGCGATCCGACGCTCGCGGACGAAAGATCCTCTTTGCCAAGACCTTTGTGATCATGGCCGTCGGCGCCTTTC
>Ga0164313_10001505_pt1 | contig 20594 bp, 15 predicted proteins | sample GuaBasSedimGuay4_FD_113735 | JGI IMG/M metagenome (GOLD analysis project Ga0164313, IMG submission 113735) | Subseafloor sediment microbial communities from Guaymas Basin, Gulf of California, Mexico - Guay4, Core 4569-4, 0-3 cm | ecosystem: Environmental > Aquatic > Marine > Hydrothermal vents... | reverse complement strand
GGAGCAATCTCGGTGTAGCGCTCGATCAAGCCGCCAATGGCGGAGGACAGACACGGGGCGAGACCGCCCGCAGTGAGGATACCAACTTTATTAACACTCATAACAGATCAGACGTTTATCGTTGCCTCAGTTCCGCGAATGCATCCCGGGATCCCCTCGGAAACCCAGCCCTTCTGTCCCCTTATCCCGCTCATCCAGAAAGATCTGTCGATCGTAGAATTCCTCGTAGTAGGACTCAGCCGACCGCCCGATCTCCTCGATTATTGACTCGGTGGCTCCTTCAAACCAGACATCAAAATCGAGAAAGAGCGGGCCGGCTTCATCGGGGTTGAAATAGGCGGCGAAAGGTTTTTCACCCAGACCGACCACGGCGGAAAAAGCGTCACTGCGATTTCTCATCACGAGGCACGGAGGAAAGGGAATACGTGATTCTCGGAACTCGGCATGGCGCTCTCCGCCAAGCCCACCCACGCCTTCCAGGGCCAGAAAGAGCTCCGCCGCCGCCAGCATACGGCTGAACTCCTGGTCACCGAGGCCGACCAGTCCATCCGAAAGCGATCCCCAGAAGAGGATCGGGCCTTCCCGGTCGACCTCGATACGAAACACGGCGAATGGATCGTGAAAATGCACGAGATAGTCGGTATAGTCATCCGGCCAGTAGGCACCGAGTCCGAATTTCTGTGGCTTTTTCGCGGGCATCAGAGAGATTCCTCAAGAGACGCTCGGGCCAGGTCGACTCGAAGCAGCCCCCTCAGGTCGCCTTCTTCGAATCCAACAGCACGGTCGTCCGGGTAATGTTCCGCCAGGGCGACGCGCACCTCGGACGGTATCTGATCTGCCGAGCCATGGCAGGTGGTGCACAGGCGAATCGTGCGCAACGCCCGGTAATAGACCACGCGGTCATCATCGTCGGGATCAACCGTCACCCAATCCTCAACCTCTTGACGAGCGTCGCTGTCCGGATCGTTGAAATGCCCCCATGCGATCTCATCCAGCCCGGTTGGTTTGTTCTCCGGGTTGCGCAAACGCATGCTCGTCCGCCGCAAGTCCATGACACCCGCCCGCTGGGCAGCCGAGGCCGTGATCCCACCGGCATCTTCGTGGCACACCCGGATCGCCGCCACCGGACCGCCCTCCTCAATTGCTTCCAGAAGACGTCCCTTGATTGTGACCATGAACGCCCCGGAAACTTCCCGGCCTGTAAGGGTGGCTCTTTCAGCCAGATCCGACGGCAGTTCCGCACTCTCCCGACGAGAGCAGGCCCCGGCCAACATGACAGAGCAAAGAAGAAACAGGATGGTTTTGTTTTTCATCAGCGTGCAATGGGAGGAGGAAGACGAAGCGGGTCGATACCTTCCCGGACGGCTACTGTGGCAAAAACCTTGGGCACATACAACTGGGTTTCAGTTGGCAGGTGGTCGACAATGCCCTCATAACTGCGGGTGTCGTGTTTCTTCAACAGGCGCCCGACCCGGCCTTCGCCCGCATTGTAGGCCGCGAAGGCCAGCGGCCAGGATCCGAGCTGGCGATAGAGAATTCTCAGGTACTGTGCGGCGGCGCGCGCACTTCGAACCGGATCGGTCCGTTGGTCCGGCCAGGAGGTCTTCATCCCGAACCGCTCGGCGGTGGTCGGCATGAACTGGAAAAGACCTTTGGCCCCGACCGGACTGACTGCCTTCGGGTTGAAGGAGGATTCCACTTCGGCCAACCATACCCACTCCGGAGGGATACCCTCCGATTTGAAAATGGGTTTGAGTCGGGGAACGAGGGAATGGGCTCTCGAGGGCGCCGGCCGCAAACCGATCTTGTTCTTCCAATTTTCAATATTACGGGCCGTTCGCACGGCTTCCGACGCCTTCGGCGCCGGTACAGAAGGTCGTCTCGAGGGAGGAGACAGGCGGGGACCCGCGGGCTCGGACCGAACCGGCGCCGTGTCACCCATCACATAGACGAGGGCGCCCTCCGCCATCTCGAGATAGTCCAGGCGTTCAAACAACCAGTCGGCATAGCCTTCCCCACCCGGTATGCCCCGCAACAACTCAAGCGCCCGCTCAGCTTCAGGGCGAATCCACGCCCACTCCCCAAGGGAATCCGATTGCAACGTCGTTTCGATCCGCCCCCAGAATGCATCCCATTCCTCCCGGGTCGGAAACCGGGTCGTTTCCTTCGCTTCGTCCGGAGCATAGGCATTGAAGAGCGCCTGACCGGTTTCAAAGAGTGCATCCAGATTTCTCATACCCTCGGAGGGTTCGGACCGGGCGGCAGCGGGGCGGCCGAAACCTGCCAGGACCATCAGGATGAGGACTAAAACCCGTGATCCCGCTTCGTCACTCCTTGTTCTCAAGTCTTCGTCCCCAATCCTCAAAGACCGTTGGCTTCTTCATAGCTCTGGAGGTAGAGATCACTGGCCAACCGATGGATGGCGGCCAGGACCTCGGGATCGACTTTTTTCCATCCGTTCGCCTGAAGCGTGATCGAGATTCTGAGAGCATCGGCCGTGGCCGGTTCGGTCTGGGTCGACTCGAAACTCTCCAGTTCATCCATCCAACCAAACACTTCGATCAACTGCCTGCGATTGAGCCAGGATCGGGTCAGGATTCGATCAGCGCCCGCACGACAATCGCTCACCACAACCTCGCCGCCGGCATGGATGGCCACGATATCACAGAACCCGGCAAGTCCTCCGACCCGTTCCCAGGTCAGCACGGTGGTCGGTATATCGGGATCGCTGTTGATCCAGATTGACAGGTAGTAGCCTCGTACCCATTCGGCCACCATCCGTTGCTCAATCTCTCCGGCATCCTCCGTCCCCTCTCCCCTGAAATCGATCGCCCCAGCCTCGGTCACCGCTTGAAACGGAGCAAACCGTGCGAGGAGTTGTCCCATCATCTCCTCGCGACTTGAAGATTCGCCGGACACGACCAGCTGCGGTCCACCCCGCAGGCCCAAGGCGAACCCCCGGGTTCCCACCGTCGCAGTGGCAAAACTCGAGCGGGTGTCCTTCCAGATGGCGAGAGGCGTTCCAATGTCCGGAATCGGTGCGGCAACCAGGCGAATCCGATTAAGGGTCTCATCCGTCCGGTAACTGTAGCGTTGGCTGTCCGCCTCAAGACTGACCGCGAATCCCGGGGTCAGGACCTCGGCACAGATTTCACCTTCGGCCGGAAAACCGAGGCAGGCGTTGGGCCAGACCGTTTCCACGGCCTCAACAATGGTTACGGCATCGACCGGCAATCCAAGTTGACCCGAGAGGATAAGGACCAGGTCCTCCGCCACTTCGACCGCAGGTTCCGGCTTCGGCGCCGGCATTTTCGCTTCCTCAGTTATCGGTCTCGCCACGGGTTCGGGCGTGGGAGGCTCAGGTTCGGGCTCGGGCTCGACGGGCTGGGTCACAACCGGTGGTGGTGGCGTGGTGACCGGAGCAGGAGGTTCAGGTTGAGGGGTGGTGGCGCAGGCTCCCAGCAGGAGAATCGATACAATTGCCCCCGGAAAGGATATTCTCGAGGCACGCGGCCCGCGCCCCGACAAGGTCAAGTCGGTAAGTCGGAACATGGCTGGGGTCAGCAGAACTTCTCCCAAACCGGCCACAAGCGACCGGCATCCAACGGGGTAAGCGACGAAGGGCCCAAGGTCAAGCGACAGGCCCGGCCAACCGGCTCTTTTCTCGCTCCTTGCGGTGCGGATGCGTCATCCCGATCAGAAAAACGTCAGGTATTCGCCGCCGGTGGCCATCCGCCGGATCAGCAGGGCCAATTCCATCGCATGGTAGTCCCCCCACATCGAGGACTCGCCACAGGGCACCTTCCTTCCCTTGGGCGTGTGATCCCAGCCGTTGGGACGATGGTAGATGGAATGGAGAATCAACCCCTGGTGGCGTTTGTCGGTCGAAAGATAGGGTTCGGCAAAGAGAGTCTCCGCCACGGTCAGTCCCGCCTGCAGATACCTCCTGCCCTGCCGATCACCTTTCCCGGTCAGGTAATTGCCCAGGCGGATCAAGCCCTGGGCGGCAATGGCCGCCGCCGAGCTGTCCACCGGTTCCCATGCATTGTACGGATCGGCCTTCTTTTTCTGGTAATTGCCGAGTCGGTGCAGATCGGGCGCGCCATCATCCCAGTAAGGAATCCCATCCAGGCTCGTGTAGCCGTCGATGTAATGGTCGGCCGCTGCCAGGGCGGTATTGAGAAACATCTTCTCGACTTTCCCCCGCCCCCCCATTTTGCGCAGCTCGGATGACTTGACGGTCTGGAGAAACTCGAGCTGTTCCGGATAGCCGGCGATGAGCCAGGCCGCTCCGCGCGTCCAGGTCGAGAACGCCGAATAACCCTGCTGGGTGCTCGGGCAACGGTACTGACCGTCGTTCCGATTGAAGATGGATTCGTGGACCACGCGGCCACGCACATCGTAAGAATCCCGCCCCTCCCCGAAATAGACGTTGAACCGACTGGTGGTCACGGCGTGCTCGATCGCCCGGTGAAGGAGGTTGATCGGTTTGTCTCCCTCGCCCATCAATGCGTGGCCGAGTTGATGGGCCAGCACCAGCGCCCGCATCGAGCGTATCGTATCGGAGAAAAGCGAATGCGGTCCGTTGAAGGAATAGACATAACCTGTCCCGTGGGCGGTGGTGGACCAGCGGGAGGCCTGAACGGCGCCGGATGCCTTAAGGGCCAGTTCGTAGAAATTCAGTTCGTCCTGGTTGAAGGGGATGCGCCCCTCCAACATCAGGCGGCGCAGATTCCCATAAGTGGATACGTTGTTGAACCCGTGATCATGCACCCCGATGTGCGAAACGTGGGAGGCCATATGGTCGACCGTTGCCTTCCGGCCATAGTCGAGAAAAGCCTCCTCGCCTGTCGCGTCGTATTGCAGAATCGCACACCCGAACTGGAAACCCTGGGTCCACTCGGTCCAACCCTGCGAGGTGTACTTTCCCTTCACCGTAAATACCGGGGTGCCTTGGGACGGATTCCAGCTTTTTTCGATCGAACGGATTTTTCCTGCCGCCAATTCGAAGAATCGGTCGATTCTGGCATTCAGGCTCCTGGGTTTGAGACCGGTTTTGATTTTCATGGAAGTCGTCAAGACAAGGGGGACACGCCCACTTTTCAACAAAGAACCCGTTCGAACGACGCTTCGCGACTCAAGATGCCGGTGACCTGAGCCGAAATAGGTGCCTGAACGTGCGCCTTCGAAAAGCAACTGAATCCGAGTCCCGCCGGCCAGAGTCCATGGTCGAATCGGATCTTGGCGCCAATTCTTATCCGGCGCCTTCGGCCGCCTGCCATGGATCAGGTATTTCCTGAATTCTACGGAAGGATTGAGCGGTTCTTCGATTCCGACACCCCGGGCATCGCCATGGCGCGATCGGTGCTCGAACACCGCTGCCCGGGCACCGCATACGTCAATCACCCCCATCATCCGACGGGTTGCATTGTGGCTCTCGACCACAGCTTCATTTTTGCGGGCCGGGGTGTCGGGCAACGCTTCCTGGATCGGGTCGTGGCCAAAATCCGGGAAAACCAGAAGGCCCATCTCGTCTGGACTGCCGACCAGTCCCCGAAATTGAATCCACCGCCCGACGGTTCGAAAACGATCGGGCGACTGGAATTCCGCGACCGCGATACATCCACTCATCTGATCGGACCGTCCGAGTCGGATGGCGTCCGGGTCTGCAAGATCACCTCGGATCTTCTCGGCAAATGCCAATGGACCCATGAGATGGAACGCGTCTTCGGCGACCTGCAACGCTTCTTCATTCACGGCCTCGGCTTTTGCCTGATCCGCAATGAGACGATTCTGGCTGAGGCTTACGCCGCATTCTGGGGGAAGGGTCAGGTCGAAATCGCCGCGGTCACCCACCCGCAACACCGCCGATTCGGCCACGGCCTGCGCGTATCCGCCGAATTGATCGAAGCTTGTGAAGCCATGGGGTTCCAAACCTACTGGAGCTGCAACCGCGGAAACCACGCCTCGATGATGATGGCCACGAAGCTCGGCTATCGTACCAAAGTCGGCTATGAACTGGTCGAGTACCCGGCGCTCCGCACCAGCAAGACCATCGAAGCCTCAACTACAAACTACACGCCCTGACCCGAATGGCACAAAGTTAAGGGGAGTCCAGGAGGAATTCCGGTCAACCTGGCATCGAGGGGGTCAAAGCACATATCTCGCATTGGCATGCAAGATAATGAGCAATGACCCCGTCGACTGTTCCTCGTCGAAAATTCCCAGACCGGTGCTTAACTTAGTGCCATTCCGCCCTGACCCTTTTGTCTCGCTTTGCGAATGAGACGGTTTTCCGTCAAAGGAGAACCATCGTGAAGAAGACTCGACGCTATGACTGCCAAATTATCGTATAATCAAGTGAAGTGAAGAAAATGAATAATCGCGAACGGGTAAAAGCAATTCTCCACTATGAAGATTATGATCGCATGCCAGTAGTCCACTTCGGGTATTGGCAGGAGACACTCGAGAAATGGCGGGACGAGGGTCATCTTACCCCTGGAGAAATTGAAGGTGTGTCCGACGGGAACGAGCAGGAGAAGGCGCTTTCAGCCAAACTTGGCTTCGATTTCAACTGGTTCTCTGTTGTTCGCGACAAATCGGACATTCTTTCGGCGATCTATCCGTTGTTTGAAAAAAAGGTCCTGGAGACTCTGGAGGACGGATCCAGAAAGGTAATGAACCAATATGGCGTTGTGGAACTGGAGGTTCCCGGAGTCCGTTCCATTCCTAATGAGTACGATCATCTCCTGAAAGACCGCAAGAGCTGGGAAGAACTGTTCCTGCCGCGCCTCCAGTTCAGCGAGGATCGTTTTGATGCAGATCTGATGAAAGCATATGCCTCAGAATCGGAGACCAGAACCGATCCGCTGGGTCTGTTTGCGGGCAGCCTGTTCGGGCAACTGAGAAATGCCATGGGTCTCGAGGGAATCAGCTATGTGCAGCAAGACGATGAAGATCTGTTTGATGAAATGATACATACAGTCGGCGCACTATCTTTTTCGGTTACTCAATATCTTCTGAGCTGCCGCATAGAGTTCGACTTCGGTCACTTCTGGGAAGATATCTGCTTCAATCACGGTCCCCTGATTTCACCGGTGGTTTTTGCCGGGAAAGTAGGCCCTTGGTACAAGAAAATAACCGGTCTCATGGCCGATCACGGGATTGACATCGTTTCGCTGGATTCTGACGGAAAGATTGACGCACTTGTACCCATCTGGGTCGAAAACGGTGTCAACACCATGTTTCCGATAGAAGTGGGCACCTGGCAGGCGGATCTTCTTCCTTGGAGAAAACAATATGGCAGGTCGGTCCGCGGGGTCGGCGGCATGGATAAACGGGTATTTGCCCTCGACAGAAGAGCCGTTGATGAAGAAGTCGATCGGCTCAAGGAATTGGAAGCTCTGGGCGGATTTATTCCCTGTGTGGATCATCGTATTGCGCCTGACGCAGAATGGGACAACGTGCGTTACTACTGTGACCGCATGAGGAGCGAATAGCCTCCATTTATCCTATTCAACACTAACACCGAGGGCTGCGACGGGGTCAGGCCGTGTAGTTTGTAGTTGAGGCTTCCATGGCCTGGCTGGGGTGACCGGATAGCAACCAGAAGGGGCATTGCTTGCCCCCTTTCCACCTGACCCCTTTCCAGAGTTTCCCTACAACTTCCCGGCCACCAGTTCCTCAACCGGGAGGAGCAGGCGCCGCAGTTGCAGCGCGACCTTCTCCGAGTCCTTCAGCGACTCCCAGTCGTCCAATAGCCGTCTCATGTCACCCGGTCGATCGGTGATCAGGTTGTCCACCCCGAACTCAATCATCTGAAGAGCCAGGCTCGGATCATTGACCGTCCAGACATGCACCTGTGCCCCCCGTCGCTGGATCGACCGGACCAGCCCGGGCGTTATCTGCCCCGCGTTCATGCTGAAAGCATCCGCTGTCTCCGCCGCCAGTCGTCCCAAAGATTTGAATACGATAAAACCAACCGGCACCTCGGGGAAAAGTGATCCGAACTCCTGAAGCGGCCCCCAGTTCAAGGACATGACAATACACTGATCGGTGAAGGCCTCCCGCCGCAGTATCTCACCCACCCGACCAGCCAATTCGGGATCTGTGCGGTTGTATTTGAGTTCGATATTCAGGCGCAGTCGGCCTCGGCAGACCGCGATCGCCTCCTCCAGGGTGGCGACGCGCTCTCCGATGAATTCCTCCGAAAACCAGCGGCCCACATCCAGGGACTTCACTTCATCCAGGGTCAGGTGCTCCACTTTGCGGGAGTCTCCGGCCACCCGCATGAAATCGCCATCGTGCTGAAGGACAACGGCACCATCAGCCGTGGTCTGGACATCGATTTCCGCGTAGTCGGCTCCATCCTCTATGGCCTGCCGCAGCGCACTCAGGGTGTTTTCAGGAGCGGCATGGGAACTGCCGCGATGCGCCGTGATCTGCGGCGCATCGCCCGGGATGATCTTATCGACGACTTCATTCAGCCAAAAGAACCCGAAAACCAGGAGAGCGGCGACCAGGGCCCTGGCGGTGACGCGAACGTTCCCGGGACGAAGACGCTCCATCCAGCCCGGGACTGGCGGCGGCATTGATTCCTGCTCCGGTGGAGTTTCCGCCTCGTAGGCGACCAGCACCAACAGGGCAAGGCCCACCTTGCCGATGATCAGGGAAATCAGGCCAACCAGACCGATCGCGCCCAAAGCCGTCAAGACGACGACCAGGGTCCACTGGAGGCTTCCGAGATCCGTTCCAAGTAAATTGGCGGCAATCCACCGGATCAGGGCGCCGAGAACGAAGAATGCCCCAATGGTGATCAGGTTCCAGATCACCAGAACTAGGACCCACCGCCAGACGGATCCGCGGGATCGTTGCCAGCTGACGGCCAAGGCCTCCCGGGCAGAGCGTTGCTCAAATATGATCAGTGGAACCGAGTGGATCCAGCGAACGAACAGGCCGATCGCAGCAACCAGCCAGGGAAGGGTCCAGAGGCCGGCGACCGCCAGGGCCACGAACCATTCCGGTGGCCGCTCGGTGAGGTAGTAGTTGATATCGTGCGCACCGAGCCAATGCGCCTCGATCAACACGCATCCGCCAAGCCAGGGGGCTATCCCGGCCCCGTAGGCCAGGGTCTGGAGCACACCTAATCGGGCGAGTTTGGGCATGTAAACCCAGTTGCGCCAGAGCCCATCGCCAATGTCCCGCTTCTGGTCGTGGGAAAACGCCCGCAGAATAACCAGGAGTCCCGAGTACTCGGCATACTGGAAGGTGACCGCCGAGCCAACCGCCAGGAGCAGGAAGACCAAACCGGGGGCCGACATGAAGAAACCCACCATTTCCGTGTTACCCACCGCCGCCCCACCGCTCGCAGCCACCAGCCGGTTCATCAACCAGGCTGTGGCGGGCACCATCACGGAGACGGCCAGAATCGAAAACCAGGCCTCGTAGGTCAGTACGGGGCCTGACAGCTGGCGCCACCTTTCCAGAATCCAAGTCAGGTTTCGCCAGGCGCGTTGAAGCGAGCCGCGAACCAGACGGTTCTCTTCGCCCCGCTCAACCATTGCGTGAAAGAACTCCGGCGCAGTGCTCAAGGGCGCACACCCGTCTATGCTCCGCCACGCCGTGGCAGGCAAGGCACGCCCCTGCAAGTCGGAGGGTCGGGCTCCCGCGAGACCACGAATCCTCGAAAACCGTTTCTCCTGTCCCAAGGCGACCGTACCCTTTCATCCGACTCATGCCCGAAGATCCTGGGGATCACTCCGACCACGGGCAAGGATCAAGAATGCAGAGGCTCTTTGATCAACTCGAGGCTGTTACCCGCTTGCCAGTCACCGGTCAATCGATCAAAGTGTCCTTGAAGAAACACGGGGGAATCCAACCCCGCCGATCTGGCCGGATTTCGAAACCGATTGCTGCTTCTCTCAAGATGAAACCAAACCCGGGAAACCCCCACCCTCTCACCCGCACAACCATCATCCACAGCTTTGCGGTCATCCTTCTGATTTCTATCGCCGAAAACAGTACGGTCAATTGTGCCATGCCGCCCTCATTCGAGGAAAGTCAGGCGGAGCCGGTCATCTATACCGGCGATGAATCGGCCGATCCGCGTTTCCATCACGGAGGTTTTCGCCAGGCCGTCGGGGTGCACAGGTACCAGGCTCTTCGAGCCAACCGGACCATGGCGCCCGAAGGCGGGACGGTGGGATGGACCTACAACCACGCACCCATGCTCGCCCATTGGAACGGTCGATTCTGGCTCAACTACGTCAGCAACCTGGTGGAGGAACACGGAATCCCGGGCCGAACAGGACTGATCAGCTCAACCGACGGGCGCCACTGGGAGAAACCGGGCGTCGCCTTTCCCGTCGTCTCTCTTCCGGAGATCCTGCCTCCACCCCGCTACTTCCGGGATCGGCAACTGGACCCCGTCCCTGAAGGCACCGGATCGATCATGCACCAGCGCATGGGTTGGTACGTCGCTCCCGACGGCCGCCTGCTCACTTCCGGATTCTACAGTTACTGCCCCAATGTCCGCTGGGGACCCAACCGGGGCCAAGGGCTGGGGCGTGTCGTGAGGGAAATCCACGCGGACGGCTCGCTCGGCCCGATTTTCTTCGTCCGCTATAATTCCCATGCCGATTGGGACGAAAACAACACCCCGTTCCCGTTCTTCACCGAAAGTGACGATCCCGGTTTCGTGGCCGCCTGCGAGGCGCTCCTCCTGGACAAACTGATAACTTTGCAGTGGTGGGAGGATGATCGGGGAAATGACGGGTTCTTCGCCTACCAGGTCCCCGACGACCTTGTCCCCGGAGCCAAGACATTCGGCACCATCCCCGAAGACGATCCCGAATACATCGAACCCAAGGCGTTGAGCTATTTCAAGCGGCCGGACGGTGTCACTGTGGGCGTCTGGAAAAACGGTCTGGCCACGCTGAGTCCGGACGATGGGCTCACCTGGACCAAGGGCATTCACACCCTGCCCGAGAGTTCTGCCAAAATCTGGGGGCAGCGAACCGACGACGGGCACTATGCCCTGGTCTACGATCACAGCGCGACCCTTCGGAACCGCTTTCCCCTCGTCGTCATCACAGGTGATGATGGCCATGCCTTCAACAATCTGCTCGACGTTCACGCCGAGGTGCCTCCCATGCGCTATCGCGGCGTCAACAAAGCCTTCGGCCCGCAGTACATACGCGGAATCGTGCCTGGAAACGGAAACCCGCCCGGAGACCACCTGTGGCTGACCTATAGCGTCAACAAGGAAGACCTCTGGGTATCCAATGTCAGGGTACCCATCACCGGGACGGTCACCAGCCACGTGGATCAGACGTTCGAAGGGCTGGATTCCGAGGCCGACCTCGAATGGTGGAATCTATATGTTCCCCAGTGGGCGCCGGTATCCATCGTACCTGATCCCTGGGATCCGGGCAACCGATGCCTGGAACTGCGCGACGAGGAACCCTACGACTACGCCAAGGCGGAACGCATCATCCCGGCCACCCAACGGCTCCGGGTCACCTTCAAACTCCTTCAAAGGGCCTACGGACTCAACGGTCTGGAATTCGAAATCCACGGCGCCCGCGGCGAACGGCTCATGCGGCTCTGGTTCGATCCGGATGAGATCGCATTCGACCTCGACGGCGTCGAGGAAACGCGCGGATCCTTCGACATCGGAACCTGGCACGAGATCCTGATCGAACTGGACTGCGCCGAGGAAACCTATTCCTGCTCGGTTGACGGCCGGACCATCCATCCGGATCTCGAACTCCAGAACAACGTAGATGCGGCCCAGCGCCTCGTCTTCCGGACCGGCCCCTGGCGGATGGATGTTCGCCAGTACCTGCTCCCGGGCGAACCATCAGCACCGGGTGTCTGGGACGCGGACCAGCCGGGTGCGGACGTCAAGACAAAGGCCAGTGCCTACCTGATCGACGATGTAAGATCGGAGGTCTATTAGCCCGGAAGCCTCACCGGTGTGCCCCTAACAGTTGTAAGAAGGTGAAGCAGAACATTATGCATTGTCAGAAAGAGATACACACTGTTTGTGAGCGGGTTCGGGCCACACCTCAAACCCCACAAGGGCGGATAGCTGCGTTGCGGCCCGCAACCCGCATGGTTATCCCGATGCCCTCACGCGATCGGGACGCCCATGCAGAACGCGGACCACGCCTTGCTCTGCACCCTTCTGAAGTTTGTGAGACAACCGGGGTAGCGAAGTGACCGCATCATTGGATGAAACTTCCTGGATTATTCAACAGACCAGGAAAACGTCGGCACAGCGACGTTGCTACACGGCTCCACTTCCTGATTCATCACTCCTAAGTCCAGCCCACTTCTGCCTTCTTACTTCTCACTTCTACCTTCCCCCTAATGCCCACGGCGTCCGCGCTGTCGTCGCAGCTTCATTAAATCATGGTAGGCCACAGTCGGATCGCCGTAATTCTGAGCCTGATTTCCGCGGTCCTTACCGCGGGCGAGGTAGATGTGGTGCAACTCGCGGGTTTCGGCGTCGAGCACGCAACCTGAGTTGATATAGCGCATGGTGTAACCGCAGCGGCGTATATTGCTGGTATTGGCGGCGCTGCCGTGCATGAGGCGACCGTCATGGAGGCTGGCGTGGTTGGGTTCCAGGATCACCGGGACCTCCTCGTAGGGCTTCCGGTCGGGATCGACAATCTCGGTGGTGAAAACATTCCGGGTCTCATCGACCGGTTCGTAATGCGAAAATCCCTTATGGGCTTTTCGATGGGTTTTCGGTTTCACGAACATGCAGCCGTTCTCCTCGGTCGAAGGATCGATCGCCAACCAGACCGTGACGACTTCCATCGGATCGAGCATGCCTTTCCAATAAAAGGAATCCTCGTGCCAGGGAACCTTGCGTCCGTCCCCCTTGGGCTTGCAGATAAAGTGGCTGGCAAACAGTGCGATGTCCGGACCGATGATCGGCTCGATCAGGTCCAGGACCTCATCCGCAAAAAGCCATTCGAACAAAGCGGGATCGGTGAAATGGGGCACGTCCATGGCTTCGGGTCGTTCACCCTCGGGGAGAACGGCCAGTTTGGCTTCGAAATGGCTCTTCAGCCTTTCAAATTTCTCATCCGCAAAGACCCTCTCCGGGCAGATCAGGTATCCCTCATCCATATATCGATCGACCTGGGTCTGGTCGAGCCGATGGTGGGGTTGTATATCGTATCGGGCTAAAGTTGTCATAAGGGGATCTTGAATAATCTGAGCCTGACAGGCTCCAATTTTTCAAGGTGCCCATAAGGTAATAGGGGTGTAGCTCCCAATCTGAGCACTTGGAGCGATCGGTCAACCATAGCCCGATCGAGACTGCTCGAATTCCGCGCCCCGTCTGCCGACCAACGGGTCCATTTCAACCTACCCTCACATAGCTCAGGAAAGGTATCTCCGGCCGGTCAAGGCCAGGAATCCGAGCCATATCCCACCCATCGGTCTGAACAACACAGGGTGTAGCGGATGCCGGGAATCTACCTCGCTTCGAGCAGTTCAAAACCATAGAGTTCGGCCTCACGCAGGGTAAACTCAAGGCGCACGGGTTTACCTGCGAGGCCGGCCAGATCACCCCTGGCCTTGACCGCGTGATCGGTCGCATCACCTCTGATCGGTTCGATCTCGCCCTGGCCAAACCCTGCCAATGGTTTACCCGACGGCTCCAACACGCGCAACCGAAGGACGCCGGAAACATCAGCGTTAATCGTCAACTCCCCGCCTTTCATTCGAAGGACCTTTGTCAGCAACCGCCCTCCCTCCCTTCCGGCGTCGCGCGAGAGGAAGCCGTCCTTGCGCAAGCGGGCGAGATTGATCGTACGGTCATCGAAATTCTTATGGCCGCCCGAGTAGCCACCGTAATAGATGAATTCCTCGTCACCGACGGTTATCACATCGGCCACCCAGGCAACAGCGTGATCAGCTGCTTCCGGGTTTTCGGACGAGTGCGGCAGCCAGGGCTCCTTCATGCGGTTCCAGTGAACGAGGTCGCTGGAAACAGCCAGCACAGTATATCCAATACCGCTGCCACCGGAGCCCGCGATCTCCTCGTTCAGAATGCAGGCAAAATTGATCATCTGGTTCCCGCGCGGTTTGGCCCGACAGGCATAAAACTCAATCGATGAAAAATCATCCGGACGGGGAACAAAGCAACGCACCGGTTTGCTCCAATGCACGAAGTCCGGACTGACTGTCATACTGGCCAAACGCCGGCCCAATCCGTCGCTGGTGGGCGAAACATAACCGAATTCATCGGGCGGCCAAGTCCAGCTCTTGACATAAGCGACGTAGATATTGCGAAGCGGATCCCAAGTCGCGTGGACAATATCCGCGGCATATTCGCGCCACCTGATGCTGCCCCCGCCATCGGGATCACCCTTGACGCTATGAGACCAAAGATCCGGTAACACGGGATGAGGCTGATGCCGGGTCCAATTCAATCCGTCGGGCGAAAAGGCAACGCCGACTCCGGCCGCGGCATCGTCGTAATAGCGCCGATGGGGACGACCCAGTTCCCAGTAGATCATCTTGTAACGTCTCGCGGGATTCGCTGCGGCGGGCCCTTCATCCACCACGCAGGAACCGAAACCGTGGAGTTCAAACAGTTCCTGGTACGGCTTCTCCCATTCTATACCGTCCACGGACTCCGCGTAAGAGAGGAAAATGCCCGCATCCTTGCTCTTCCGGCTGCAATACCATAACCGAAAGCGCCTGCGCTCCTCATCGTAAAGAACCGTCGCGTAAGGTTGGAAATTGTCATCGTCCGAACCCATTCCCTTAAGAATTGGATGCCCCAGTTTAACCGGCCGATGCAGGGTGGACTTGAGCCCGTCGGACTGCCCCACGATAGTGTCGTCAATGAAGAGGTGTCGTCCCGGTTCCAGGTTGATGACCTGCTCCGTGGCAACAACCGGTGAACCGCCTGAAACCAACCGGATGCCGCAAACCGCGACCAGTCCGAAAATTCTCACCAGGTTTTTCATGAACTCACCCCCCGGTCCTCTCAACACCCACACCCTCTTCCAGCCCATACTTCGGAGCATCAGCCCACATATCAGCGATGCCGAAACCGCACAGCAGCACGGTTAACCCGATCTCCGTCAGATGGGTCTTCATAAGAGACCGTCCCAAAATCCCCGCAGGGTATATTCCGCCCTGCGAAATCAAGAGAGAGCTGCTCGGATTGCAGGTCAACCAAGCCATCTGGGAAGGACTCCCCAAGATTGGCGTGCTGTCGAGCAGGAAAGGACCAACCAAAACCTCAAATTGCCGGTATATTCGCTAAGAGGCTGTCTTCACGGCAGCCAAACACAGAGAAAACCGAGTGAGCCAGCCGATGGCATACGGACCAGGGTGCCTGCATGGTGAAGAAACCGGGCCGCGTGTGAAAATCTTGCATGGGAACGCTCCCGGCATTATCAACCGCGCCATGACAAGATTGTTTATTCGCCACAAAGTTAAGAACTATGCCAAATGGAGAGACGCCTTTGACGCTTTCAAGAAGACCCGGAAGGCGGGCGGTGAGAAGTCATTCAAGATTGGGCATACCGTCGGACAACCAAACAACCTCTGTCTCCTCTTCACCTGGGAGTCGGCCGACAAGGCAAGAGCCTTTCTTCGTTCAAAGGAACTAAAGGCAACTATGCAGGAGGCAGGTGTAAAAGAAAAGCCTGAGATCCATATCTTCGAAGACAAGGACTGAAAGACTCTGCTTAAAGTCCCGAGGCAATCAAAGTGTCCTCAAATTACCACAATCGAGTCGAAAGCGACGCCGCATCAGCCCGTTCCAGGGAACGTGTGCTGGCCGCTATCGGCCATGCCGAGTCCGATCGCATCCCGATAGACTATTGGGCGGTCGAACCGGTGACGCAGCGGCTCATCGACCATTTCGGCCTGTCTGACAAGGAAGAGCTGCGGCGGCGATTAAACGTGGATCTGCGTTACGTGATGGGCCCTTCGTTCGCCGGTCAGCAGCTCCACATCCACGACGACGGGATGATCGAAGACCATTGGGGCGTCCTGCGGCAGCCGATTACGGTCAGCGATGTCGACAGGAACGGCAGGCCATGGTCCTGGACCTACAGCCATCTTCACAAGGCGCCGCTGCGCAATTGTCAGTCCGTACGTGACGTCGAACGATACGCCGGTTGGCCAAGCTGGGAGTTGTGGGATTACTCGGGCGTCAAATCCGAGTGTCTTCGCGCCAAAAAATCGGGCTGCGCGGTCGTCAACGGTGGGGATCGACTTGACCGGACCGCCCAACTCAAGCCTGCCACCTACCTCCGGGGCATGGAGGAATTCCTCGAAGATCTGCTCCTGCACCCCGATATCGCTCAATGCATCATTGAGCACATCACCACCTACTACGCGGAGTACAATGAGCGCGTCTTCAAGGCTGCGGACGGCCACATCGACATTTTCTTCATGGGCGATGACATGGGCACTCAGCATGGCCTGTGGGTCAGCGTGGAAATGTATCGGAAATACTTCAAAGCGAATTTCCGCAAGCATATCGAATTGGCGCACCGCTATGGCCTCAAGACCATGTATCATACCTGTGGCAATGTGACGGACCTGATCCCCGATTTCATCGACTGCGGCCTGGATATCCTGCAATCGCTTCAGCCCGCAGCGATGGACTTGGCGAAACTGAAACATGAGTATGGCGCGGACCTGGCTTTTCAGGGCGGGATCGACATACAGCATACCATGCCCAATGGGAGTCCCTCGGATATCGTCGAGGAAGTCAGGACGCGCGTCCGAACGTTGGGGCAAGGCGGCGGCTATATCTTCGGCACCGCCCACAATCTCCTGCCGGACGTGCCCACCGAAAATATCGAGGCACTGTTCGATGCCTACCTCGAATTCGGTCGATATCGCTGAGGTTGGGCGTGATCGCGATTCGGGAATGCCCCCCGCTACCGCCAACCTCGCTGGCCGCTGAGGCCGCGATTGGGAGCGACCCTGAAGACTTTGTCCGGCGTACCGATCAGTCGACCATCCTGCACCCAGTCGAGATCCGTGCCGTAGAGGTTCCGGATGAGAAGGCGGGTGAGGCGCTCGCGGGTGTCCGCATGCCTGGGGTCCTCGGAGAGATCGTGCAGTTCCTCGGGATCTGCTTCCAAGTCAAAGAGCTGGAGGCGGTTGCCGGTTGGATACCAGATAATCTTGAAGTGGTCGGCACGCACCATTCGCTGGGCCCGGTCATCTTCGAAGTGTTCGCAGTACAGGTGATCGCGTCGAATATCGGAGATGAGCGAGTGACCTTCCACGGTTTCTGGAACCGGGATGTCGCAGAGGTCCAGGAGGGTGGGCATGAGGTCGCGCAATTCGGCCAGGCGATCGTCAGTCCTGTGGTGGCCCACCTCTTCGCTGTCTGCGGTGGGAACCAGGATCATCGGAATCCGGGCCGACCATTCGTACATCGGGGGTTTGGCCCAGAGGCCATGGTTGCCGAGCATGTCGCCGTGGTCGGAGGTGAACATCAGGATGGTGTTGTCCAACAGACCCTCTTCGCGCAGGGTTCCGATCAGCAGTCGAATCTGATGGTCGATGTAGGTGCACTGGGCGTAAAACCCGATGCGCGCCAGAGCGATCTCCTTCGGCGTTTTCGGCTTACGACTGCGCCCCCGGTGCAGTTTGAGGGCGTAGGGCAATTCGTCAAAGTCCTGCGCCCATTCACCACTGAAGGGAGTGTCCACACCGAGGTGGCAGTAAAGGTCGAAATAGTCTTTCGGCGGAGTGACGGGGGGATGCGGGGTGACGAAGGAGCAGTACCAGAATGCCGGTCGGGTGGGATCTCTCCGCTGGATGACCTGACACATTTCCCGCACCGTCCAGTTGGTCGGATGGCAGGATTCGGGCAGGTGCCAGGGCCGGGTGACATATTCGTTGTTGCCCATCGCGTGGGTGAGCTCCTGTCCACTGTATCCTTCACGCTCGAGGAAGCGTTCAAAGTCGTCACGGCCCGCGCCCAGATGGTGTCGGCCTTCCTCGTTGAGGATCACTTCATCGAAACCGATACGGCTGCGCTGAGGGTATACGTGCAGCTTGCCCACAGCGTAGGCCTGGTAACCGGCGTCGCGGAAGGTCTGCGGCAAGGTGGGAAGTTCCGGGAGCATTTCCAGGTGCTCATTGAATATCCGGTCGCCATGGGTGCGGGCGGTCGTGCCGGTCATGAGAGCACGACGGGCCGGGATGCAGGTTGGGGTCGAGGAGTAAGCCTGGGTGAACCGCACCCCACTGCCGGCCATCTCGTCCAGGGTGGGGGTGAGAATAGGGTCGTGCCCTTCCACGCCCAGAAGAGAACCGGGCCAATGGTCGACGCAGATGAGGAGAACGTTGGGACGTGCCATGTCTTCAGGTTTCAGAACATGGTGTTTTTCCGGGCATGACGGTCAAGACCAACCGACGGCGAGTGCCTTCCCGCCGGCGGTGGTCGGACCGAGAGATCATCCATTCAGACCTTGTAGGAGAGGCTTTACGCCTCGATCAAACTGCCCATCGAGGGATAAACCCATTCGGCATGCCATGACAGGCCTCTCCACCCTTACCCATCAATTCATGCGTGATGGTCTACCGGAACCTTACGGAATCATTTTCCCTTTTCCTCCAACCTCTGTCTAATTGATAGCCCATGGACTTGCTCCTGATCTCTCCTCCGGTAGCCAACTTCGGCCAGGCCACGTCCGGACTCTCAGTCCTGACCGCTTATCTCCGGGCATCTGGTTGGGACGCACATCAATGGGACATGGCGATCGATGCGTTCCACCATTTTCATTCGCCTGAATACCTCCGCGGCCGGGCGGAAATCGTTCTGCGCGAATCAACCGACGAGACTCTTCGCGACACCTCCGTTCGGGTGGTGGATGACATCGACAGCGCAAAGGACGCCCTGCGGACACCTGGCGTGGCACAGGATCATGATCGTATGCGTTGGGCGTTTGAGACAATCAACAACGCGGGCATCGTCATCACGGCCGCGTCGCGTGGACGTTATGAGCACGACTTCCGCCATTTCGGGGTCAACAGCGCTTTCCGGTCATTCGGGAATCTGGAGGACGCCCTTTCCGACCCCGCCCAGAATCCATACCTGGAATATACGGAGCAGTTCGTCCTGCCACGTCTACGTCGTTCCAAGCCTCGGGCCGTCGGCATCAGCCTGACCTATTTTTCGCAGGTCATGCCCGGATTTACTCTCGCCCGGAAGATAGCCGAACATCTTCCAGATACGCCAATCGTCGTGGGTGGCGCCTACCTTACCGCCGTGGAACACGATGTCGGTCGCATCCCCTCGTCCCTCCTGCCTGCGGATGCGATCATCCTGCATGACGGGGAAGAGGCGCTGGCGTCATGGCTCGAGGCGGTACTCGGGGGGAAAGGTTCGGTGCAGGCGATTCACAATTGCTACCTGCCCGCGGACACATTCGCCCGCGCCAGCGCCAGCGCCCAATCCTTCACCCATACCGACCTGGACCGGGTGCCTACGCCCATGTGGACGGCGGACGGACTTCATCTCGACCGTTATCTCGTGCCCAAATATCCGATACCTCTTCCCCTCGCTCGAGGTTGCTATTGGGGGCGCTGCGCCTACTGCAATATCTCCTGCCAGACGGCGGCCACCTACCGCACCCGGTCCGTTGACCAGGCGATCGAGGACATGCGGGTCGCGATGCGGGAGACCGGTTCGAACTGGTTCGACCTGCCGGTCGACTCCTACCGACCGCGGGATCTGCATGCTCTGGCCACTGCGATCATCGAATCCGGCCTCGACGTCGAATGGGGGGCCGAAGTCCTTCTTGATCCGGGTTTTCGGGACGATGTCATTTCCGATCTGGCGCGGTCCGGTTGCCGCACTCTGCGCTTCGGCCTGGAAAGCGCATCGATCGACACTCTGGTGGCGATGAACAAGCCGACCCGCCCGGACAAGGCCCGCCGTATCCTCAAGGCCTGCAAGAAAAACGGAATTCAAACGGCGGTCATGCTGATCGCCGGATTCCCCAGCGAGAACCAGAGCGAGCTCAATCTGACCTTCGACTACCTCCGCGACAACCGGGAGTTCATCGACTTTCTCACCATCCACCAATACAGCCTGGTTCCGGCATCGCCCATGGCAAACGACCCGGCCCGATTCGGCCTTTTCCTGCTCGAACCAGAGGCGGTCCTTTGGACCAGTATCCCCTTCGTCAATACAAACCCGGTCGGCATGAAGAACGAAGACCTGCCTCGCGTGATCGCTTCAATGAAGAGCGGTTTGAGCGAGTACTACACCGATCTCGGCGAACTCTGGACCGTGGCGATCGGAGGTTGGATGACCTTCCCGGCCTGTTGCGGGGTGCGAAACGGTCTCGTCCACCCGATTTCGGGCGGGTGAGCCCCGATTCGGGCTTCGAGAGGGTCATGAGCAATGACCCCGTCCTTCGAGTGCCTCCCAGCGTTCGAAGGCCTGGAGCAGTTCAGCTTCAATCGCCTCGATCCGCGCCTTCAGTTCCGGCACAACTTCGGGTTCGTCCTGATAGAGACCGGGATCGCCCAACCGCACGGTCAGGTCGTGCTGTTCTTTCTCGAGTGTTTCAATCCGT
>Ga0164313_10001504_pt1 | contig 20600 bp, 18 predicted proteins | sample GuaBasSedimGuay4_FD_113735 | JGI IMG/M metagenome (GOLD analysis project Ga0164313, IMG submission 113735) | Subseafloor sediment microbial communities from Guaymas Basin, Gulf of California, Mexico - Guay4, Core 4569-4, 0-3 cm | ecosystem: Environmental > Aquatic > Marine > Hydrothermal vents... | reverse complement strand
GTAAAATTGAAGAATTATGCGAAACGGATGGCCGAATTCGTGATGACAAAGCGAAACTGCTACGTTTATTGACTGCATAAACAGAAGGTGATGTATAACATTGTGACAAAACACGGTAACAACCTGTGGATAAACATTGCATATCTTTTGGAGCTCATTTTATCCACAGACTATAAACAGGCTGTAAGCCTTGCTATGCTACGTTTATTACAAGGTAAATCTCTGAATTTCAAGATGATTTAGAGGTTATCAAGATATCCACAGGGCTTATTACTATTACTATTTATTTAATATTTAAATATAAATAATCATTAACAGGAAGGCGGCTATGAAATTCAGTATTCAACAAGAAGTTCTTCTCCAGCCCATCAGTCAGGTTATCGGCGTAGTAGAACGCAGACAAACCCTGCCGGTGTTGGCCAACTTCCTGGTATCCGCACAGGGAAAACGTTTGTCCATTACAGGTACCGACATGGAAGTGGAACTCATCGCCTCCGTTGATGCAGACATCCAGTCGGAAGGCGAGATTACGGTACCAGCCAGAAAGCTGGTGGACATTGTGCGTAAGCTACCAGAAGGCGTGAATATCACAGCTGTACTGGAGGGTGACAAATTATTGATTTCAGCAGGTAGGGGGCGTTATACACTGGCCACGCTGCCGGCAACAGAGTTCCCCGCAACAGACCAGGTGGAAACTCTAGAAACCGTTAATATACAAGAGGTTGAATTAAAAGAGTTGATAGACAAGACGTCCTTTTCAATGGCTAATCAAGATGTTCGTTACTATCTTAACGGCCTGTTGTTTGAATTCCACGATGGGACCCTGACAACGGTTGCAACCGATGGGCATCGCCTGGCTGTTTGTGATCTGGAAAACGATTTGGGCGTAGCCCAGGACCGTCAGATGATCGTTCCAAGAAAGGGTGTTCTGGAGCTTTCGAGGATGCTTTCTGAAAGCGAGGATAAGGTCGAATTGGCATTGGGTAAAAATCATATACGGTTGGTGAAAGGAAATATGGTGTTTACTTCCAAGTTAATCGATGGTCGTTTTCCCGATTATCAGGCCGTGATCCCCAAAGGAACGGACCGCCACATAAAAATTCATCGGGCAAACTTTATGCTTGCTTTGCAGAGGGCAGCCATTCTTTCAAACGAAAAATACAAAGGTGTTCGGTTGGAGGCATCTGGCGATGCCGTGAAGATTGTCGCTCATAATCCCCAGCACGAAGAAGCCGTAGAGGAACTCGAGGCTGAATTGAATTTTGATCAGATCGCCATCGGGTTCAATGTAACCTACTTGCTGGATGCATTGAACGCTATTCAGGGGGATTCGGTTTTAATGGCACTGAAGGATGCTAACAGCAGTTGCCTTATCTCAAGTGAGGCCGGTGGTAGAGACAAACACGTAGTGATGCCTCTGAAGCTCTGAGGTTTGTTAACGGCAAGTCTTTGTTTATAAAAACTTTAAAAATAGAAAACATCAGAAATCTGGCACGGGTTGAAATAGAACCCAGCCCAATTTTAAATATTCTGTTTGGCGCTAACGGCGCGGGTAAGACCAGTGTTCTTGAGTCACTGGTTGTGCTTTCTCGCGGTAGATCTTTCAGAACCAACCAGGCGAATGAACTGATTGGACCCGCCGGAAACTCGTTTCGGGTATTTGCCGAATCTTTAAATCATTCCAAAAACACGACACGTTTGGGATTGGAACGTTCAGGCAAACACTGGCGGGCCAGAAAGAATGGCGATGACCTTTCGCAACTCAGCCAACTTACCCGTGATCTTCCCCTGGTGCTGATGGAGCCAAACAGTCATTTACTTGTGAGCGGACCACCAGAGGTGCGCAGAAAGTACCTGGACTGGGGTATGTTTCACGTGGAACATGAGTTTCTGGATACCTGGCGCCGGTTTTCAAAAATACTTAAACAACGGAATGCGGCGCTTCGATTTAGACAGGAAGACGTTCTTGACAGCATTGATGAGGTGTTTTCCGATCTCGGCAGCCGTCTTGGGCGACTAAGGCGTTCGCATTCGGACGAAATATCAAAACGGGTCCAGGGGTTATTGAAAGATCTTGGGTCAAGTCTTGAAAACATTGGGTTTGAGTATCAGTGCGGATGGACGAAGGAATCTTTACGGGAATCCCTGATTGCGGGTAGGGAGGGTGATCTGATGCGCGGAACCACCGGGTCCGGTCCACACAGAGCGGATATCGCCATGTTATGCGGGGAAGCAAGTGCTCGCAGCGTGCTTTCAAGAGGCGAACAAAAGCTGCTTGCGGCTACGCTGCTGCTGTCACAGGTTGAGATTCTGGCTAAATTGGGAGAAAAACCCATAGTTCTAATGGATGATCTGGCTTCTGAGTTTGACCAGCAACATTCTGAACGTGTTTTGAACCAGGCGCTGAAGAGTGGCGGGCAGGTTTGGGTTTCTGGTACTCGTTTGCATCGAGCTGAAGTTAATCACAAGGTGTTTCACGTGGAACATGGAGAAGTCCAGGAAATGGTACAATAGCGGCCTGTAATGTCGCTTGATAGCACCCTTTTGAGATATTCATAAACGCCCACTGGAGGGTTGATAAAACCCATGAGCAAAACAGATTACGATTCCTCGAACATTAAGGTACTTAAAGGCCTGGACGCCGTCAGAAAAAGACCAGGCATGTATATCGGGGATACAGACGATGGCACGGGCCTGCATCACATGGTTTTCGAGGTGGTTGATAATTCCATCGATGAAGCGCTGGCGGGGCACTGTGATGCCATCAAAGTGACCATTCATGAAGATGCCGCCATCAGTATTGAGGACAACGGTCGTGGAATACCTGTTGATTTGCATAAAGAGGAGGGCGTCTCCGCTGCTCAAGTCATAATGACAGTACTGCATGCAGGCGGGAAATTTGATGATAATTCATACAAAGTGTCCGGGGGTTTGCACGGTGTGGGTGTGTCCGTCGTTAACGCCTTGTCGGAAGACCTTGAGTTGCGCATCAAAAGGGATGGACACGTCTGGAGGCAGACGTATCACATGGGTGTTCCTGAATACGACCTGAAGAAGACAGGCGAAAGTGAGGAAACCGGGACAAAAATTTACTTCAGACCCAGCCCGGAGGTATTTACCGGCCTGGTTTTTCATTATGATATTCTTGCTAAACGTCTGAGGGAGTTGAGTTTTCTGAACTCAGGCGTGCGTATCGAACTACTCGATGAGCGTACTGGAAAATCAGATGTCTTTGAATACCAGGGCGGAATAAAATCATTTGTAGAGCACCTTGGCCGCAACAAAAATCCGCTGCATCCAACAGTAATGTATGTCTCGGACGAGGCCAATGACATCAATGTTGAGGTAGCCATGCAGTGGACCGATTCCTACCAGGAAACGGTGTTCTGCTTTACCAATAACATTCCTCAGAAAGATGGAGGTGCACACCTTGCGGGGTTCCGCTCGGCGTTGACTCGCACGATAAATAATTACATTGAAGAATCAGGAATCGCTCGTAAAGACAAGGTCTCCACTACAGGTGACGATGCGCGTGAGGGTCTAATAGCTGTTCTCTCCGTAAAAGTGCCTGATCCCAAGTTTTCGTCTCAAACCAAGGATAAACTCGTATCTTCAGAGGTCAAGCCTGTAGTCGAATCATCGATTGGGGCAAACCTGAGGGATTTCCTGCTGGAGAACCCGACCGAAGCCAAGATGATTACCGCAAAGGTTGTCGAGGCGGCACGAGCGCGTGAAGCGGCGCGAAAAGCCCGTGAGATGACTCGGCGGAAAGGCGTTCTCGACATTGCCGGTTTACCAGGTAAGTTAGCGGATTGTCAGGAAAAAGACCCGGCTTTGTCAGAAATCTTCCTGGTTGAGGGCGATTCAGCCGGGGGTTCAGCCAAGCAAGGTAGAAATCGTAAAAACCAGGCGATACTTCCATTGAAGGGTAAGATTTTGAACGTGGAAAAGGCCCGTTTTGACAAGATGATCTCGTCGGCCGAAGTCGGGACCCTGATCACGGCGCTGGGCTGTGGGATCGGACGGGATGAATTCGATATCGAAAAACTCCGATATCACCGAATCATTATCATGACGGATGCTGATGTTGATGGCTCCCACATTCGGACACTGTTGCTCACCTTCTTTTACCGCCAGATGCCGGAATTGATTGAACGTGGGTATATTTATATTGGTCAGCCGCCTTTATATAAAATCAAGCATGGCAAGCAAGAGCACTACTTGAAGGATGATGCGGAGCTTAATGACTACCTGATGGCCAGGGCGCTGGATGATGCTGCATTGATCTTCGAACCCGAGGCGCCGCCGTTGCAAGGTGAGGGATTGGAACAGTTGATGCGGGACTACTTGTCCGTGCGCCTTGCGAGCACCCGCATGGCACGCCGTTATGACCCAGCATTCTTGGAACAACTTGTTGAAAATAAGTGTTATTCTAACGATTGGGACCGACCTGAAAAGGAGGCCTGGTGCGAAGAAATGACGGCCCGCTTAAGCGCCAAGAGCCCACCCAGCATCCGTTATGGCTTGAGCATAATACAGGGAGAAGAGGGCAGTGAGTTGTTATTCAGCAAAACGACTCACGGCGTGACGGAAGAAAAACCAATTAAGGCGCATTTTTTCAAAGGGCCAGAGTACCGACTGATCGGAAAACTGGCCGACACCCTGCATGGTTTGATCCAGGAGGGCGCATTTGTACGTCGCGGTAAAGCACAGCAGGAAATTTCGACCTTCCAGCAAGCATATGACTGGTTGATGGCAGAAAGCCGTAAAGGCCGGAGTATTCAGCGATTCAAAGGTCTGGGAGAAATGAACCCGGAACAGCTTTGGGATACGACCGTTAACCCTGAAACAAGAAGACTGCTTCAGGTTACGATTGAAGACGCGGTTGCTGCTGACCAGATATTTACAACGTTAATGGGTGACGAGGTAGAGCCGCGTCGTGAATTCATCGAAAAGTACGCACTGGATGTAACCAACCTGGATGTATAAGCCGCAGTAATAGCCTTTAGCCGAGAACAGATAGGTCTGCAATACGGTCGAACAGGGCCTTGAGCTGTGCCAGCAATGACAAGCGATTGATTCTGAGGCTAGCGTCTTCGTCCATCACCATCACCGCGTCGAAAAACTCGTCAACGACCTTCCTGAGGCTGGCCAAAAGCTTCAGGCCGGCCACATAATCTCCCTGTTCAAGCAGCGGGCGAATCCGTTCGTCTAATCTCGAAACTTCCTTGAAAAGAGCCATTTCTTCGTCTAACAGCAGCAAATCAACGTCGATCGTCGGCAATATCATTTCATCTGATTTACGCAGAATATTACCAATTCTCTTGTTGGCTGCAGCCAGGCTTGCGGAATCTTCCAGGCCCATGAATTCAGCAAGCGCCTGCAATCGCCTGTCCAGATCGGGCAGGGAGTGCCAGTCAGAAGCGAGCACAGCGCTGATCAATTCAGCGCCATAGCCCTGATCCCGATAGTAGTTTCTTAGCCGGTCGACTATGAAGTCGCGAATTTCAAGCAATAACTCAGGGCTCACTTCCATTTGATCAGCAAGCTCATTGGAAGCCATCGCCAGTAAGCGGTTGAGCGGCAAATCGAGGTCTGCTTCGATAAGGATTCTAACCAGGCCGAGAGCGGATCTTCTAAGAGCGAAAGGATCCTTATTACCACTGGGGTGCAATCCGGCTGCAAAAATACCTACCAGTGTGTCGATACGATCCGAAATGCTGACGATTTTTCCGTAGACAGAGGCGGGAATTTCATCACCGGCAAAACGAGGCGCGTAGTGCTCGCCTATGGCGTTGGCCACCTCTTCAGGCTCGCCTGATGACAAAGCATAGTATTGCCCCATAATGCCCTGCAGTTCGGGAAATTCACCCACCATATGGGTCATCAAGTCACATTTTGCGAGCCGGGCTGCGCGGGCAGAGAACAGAACATCCTGGGAAAGATCATCGGCTATTTTCTTTGAAAGCGCTGACATTCTTCTGGATTTGTCGCCAATTGACCCAATCTTGTGTTGGAAAACAACCCGGTCCAATAGCGGCAAATAGGATTCAAGGACCTGCTTTTTATCTTGCTCCAGGAAAAAGCGGGCATCAGCCAGGCGTGGCCTTATCACGCGTTCATATCCCTCCTTGACGGTGGCTATATGCGTGCTCTCAATATTCGAGATCGCGATGAATCGGTTGCTCACCTTGTCCGGACTATTCGCATCAAGCACCGGAAAGAATTTTTGGTGGTCCTGCATGCTGGCTATCAGCGCCTCATGCGGAACCTCTAGAAACTCCTTTTCGAAGGTACAGCTAACGGCTACTGGCCACTCAACCAGGTTGTTGACTTCATTCAACAACGCCTCATCGATGTGTACATGGGGGTCGGACCGTTCCAGGATTTCGCGAATGTGTGATTTTCGTCCGTCGGGGTCCGCTATTACATAAGCTTTCAGCAGTACATCCTGATAATCGGAACTGTCTGGCAACTTATGCGGACCGGGTGAGTGAACGCGATGACCCCTTGTCAGCTTACCCGCTTGCTGGTCAAATAAAGCGCCCTTAATGACGTGCTTACCGTGCATTACAACCAGCCAGTGGACCGGCCGGACAAAACTAAAATCATGATTCGCCCAACGCATGGGTTTGGGAACCGGCAATTGCTTTAATGCCTGCTCAAGGATCGGATAAATCAACTCTGACAGAGGTTTCCCGGCTTGATGAATCCGGGCGAACAGCCACTGTCCTTTGTCGGTTTCCTGGGTCTCCAGCTCTGAGACCGCCTTGCCAACAGATCGGGCAAATCCCTGCGCCGCCCCTGTGGGGTTACCCGCGCTGTCAAAAGCGGCCTTTAACGCTGGACCACGGCGTTCCTGTTCCTGGTCGGGCTGTCTGGAGGCGACGTTGTTAAACAGCACGGCCAGGCGGCGAGGACTGGAGTAGGAACGGCTGCCTTTTTTGTCAAAAGAGAGGTTATTCTTTTCCAGGCCGGCGCCTACCGCGTTGAAAAATGCAGCCCGGATGGCATCCAGCGCCTTGGGTGGTAATTCCTCGCAACCCAGCTCGACCAGCAGGTCGGCCTTGTCGGTCAACATGTTTGCTGGCTCAGTCATGGTGCTGTGCTCCGGAAATACCGCTGTTTAGCGCAGGAAAACCAAGGGATTCACGGCTGGCGTAGTAACTTTCAGCAACCCTGCGGGAAAGATCGCGCACGCGCAGAATGTAACGTTGCCGTTCAGTTACGGAAATTGCCCGGCGCGCGTCGAGAAGATTGAAGGTGTGGGAAGCCTTGAGGACCTGTTCGTAAGCGGGCAGGGGAAGGCCCAGATCCACCAGCTTTCTGGCTTCATTTTCACAGGAGTCAAACCAGCCGAACAGCGCATCGATATTGGCATGCTCGAAATTGTAGTGGGATTGTTCCACTTCATTCTGATGAAAAACTTCACCATAGGTTACGGTGCGCCCACCGCTGTTGGTCCAGACCAGGTCGTAAACACTGTCAACTTTCTGCAGATACATGGCCAGGCGCTCCATGCCATAAGTGATTTCCCCCATGACCGGTCTGCATTCGAGGCCGCCGGCCTGTTGAAAGTAGGTGAATTGGGTTACTTCCATCCCGTTTAACCATACCTCCCAACCCAGGCCCCAGGCGCCAAGCGTTGGCGATTCCCAGTTGTCCTCAACAAAACGTATGTCATGAACCCGGAGATCAATACCCACGGCTTCCAGTGAACCCAGGTAGAGATCCTGGAAATTTTCCGGGGAGGGCTTCATGACCACCTGGTACTGGTAGTAGTGTTGCAAGCGGTTCGGGTTTTCACCGTAGCGGCCGTCCGTGGGACGCCGGCTGGGTTGTACGTATGCCGCGTTCCAGGGTTCCGGGCCGATTGCCCGCAGAAAAGTGGCGGGGTGAAAGGTGCCGGCCCCCACTTCAAGATCCAGTGGTTGCACCAATACACAGCCCTGTTCGGACCAGTAGGCTTCGAGTGTCTGAATAAATTCCTGAAAAGTCATTTGTCGGAAAACCCAAACCGATTATTATAAGTGTTTAGCGGACCTGACGGTATTTTCGCCATGCAAATACAGTTACGACTGACAGGATGGCAAACAGGAGCAATTGCGCTTGCACTGGAATATCCGGAAACACCAGCAACAAAAAGCCGACGGCAGCAGCAGAAAAGCTGAGCCACAGGAAAATGAACACTGGCGAGGACAGTTCCAGAATCAACAGCATCCCCGCCAGAATCCACCAGTGCCAGAAAACGATATGTTCAAGCCACCCCATAAAAACCCCTCACCAAAAAGACATGACATGCGAAAATCAAGTTGATGGTAACCAGACAAGGCGGATCAAGGCAAATGAACCGTAAAGACAGGCTCTATGACTCAGAAATCACGCAACCGGGTGATTTTGTTTTTGACGACCGCGTTGTAAACGTTTTCCCGGACATGATTAACCGGTCGGTGCCGGCGTATGGGCAACTGGTGCCAATGATTGGTTTGCTGGCCAGGCGTTACGCGCAGCCTGACAGCAACCTTTATGACCTGGGCTGTTCCCTGGGCGCAGTCTCCCTGGCGATGAGAGCGGCAGTTCAGGCCAGAAATTCCCGTATTTTTGCGATTGATAACTCGATAGACATGATCCGCCGGCTTGAAGAGATTCTCCATGCAACGCCAGACACAGCATTGCTGCCGGTGCTGCCGGTGCAACAGGACTTGCTTGAGACTCGTTTTGAGGATGCCTCAGTGGTGGTGCTCAATTACACACTGCAGTTTATTGATCCGGAAAAACGCAGCGACTTGTTGGCCAGAATTGCCGGTGGCCTCAATCCTGGTGGGGTTTTGATCTTATCTGAAAAGGTTCGTTTTGAAGATTCCATTGAGCACGAACTGCAAACCGACTGGCATCATGACTTCAAGCGGGCCCAGGGATATTCTGACCTGGAAATCGCCCGTAAACGTGATGCGCTGGAAAATATAATGATACCGGACAGTCTGCAACAGCACCGACAGAGGCTCAAGCAAGCAGGTTTTACCCGGTCCTATCAGTGGTTTCAGGGCTTCAATTTCATTTCCTTGTTGGCATTCAGGTAAAGTGGTGTCCGGATTTTTTGATTCACTGCAAAATCGGTGGCCAGACAGTCGCTGGTTATCTGCTATCTGTGCGTTGGCCGAGGCCCGACTACGGAACCATCCACATGGAGACCTGGCGAAGTGGCGTTCGGCTTTGGCAGCGCTGCCGCAAACTCAACAACTTGCGGATTTGCAGGGCCCTGTTCCGGAGTTGGGAAGTGTGGCACAGGACCAGGAGGCTTTGCGCGCTACATTGATGTTGCTGCATCCCTGGCGCAAAGGTCCTCTACGCCTGGGTGGAACAAAAATCGAAACAGAGTGGCGATCGGACTGGAAGTGGGAGCGGGTGGCGCCGCATATCGACCTGGAGGGCCGGCGGGTTCTCGATATCGGCTGTGGCAATGGCTATTTTGGGTTGCGGATGCTGGGGGCCGGGGCGGAATGGGTCATCGGCATCGATCCCAGCCTCCTGTTCGTGATGCAGTGGTTGGCGTGCCGACATTTTTCCGGGCAGATTCCAAATTATGTGCTACCGCTTGGTATCGAGGACCTGCCGGATATCACGGTGGGCCTGGATACGGTGTTTTCCATGGGTGTCCTGTATCACAGGAAAGATCCCAGGCATCATTTGCAACGCATTCACTCGCTGCTGGCAAGCGGCAGCACCATGGTTTTAGAAACCCTGGTGCTGCCTGGTAGCAGGGAGGAGGACCTGCTGGTTCCCGAGGGCCGTTATGCCCGAATGCGTAATGTCTGGGCAATCCCGGGAACGAAACGCTTACTGAACTGGGTTGCAGAGGCCGGCTTTGAAGAAGCGGAAGTGGTGGACGTGACGGCAACCACTATCATGGAGCAGAAAAGCACGGATTGGATGCAGTTCGAATCACTCGAACAGGCGCTGGATCCGTCGGACCGGTCGATGACCGTTGAAGGATTGCCGGCGCCTGTTCGGGCGATTGTCATAGCACGAACTTAATCTTCGCAGTTCAACTTGCTCATACGCTTGCCGCCGCGGCCTTTCCGGTTGGCATTAGCCTGACGTTCCTGTTTGATCTGCATAAACAATTCAGTTTGCTCCGGATCCAGGATAGTCAGCATGGCTTCTTCCTGTTCAGCTCGTTGAGCGCAAATTTCAGGTCCCAGCATCGCCATGGCCTGTTCGTGGAGGGCTGCCCTGTTTTCAGCTTGTTCCTGCAAAATCGTGTGCATTTCCAGGGACTGTTGGCTGTCCAGGTTCAACGCAGCGCTGATGCGTGCCAACCGTTCTTCAACACTTGGAGGGCCTTTTTGCCAGTCATTGTCGCTATTACGGCTCTGGGCCAGGATGCTGCCTGCAGACAGCAAGCTGACGATGGCAAGGATCGAGATCATTTTTGAAAGACGTGTGTTCATCGTTTTCTCCTGTATTAAACACGAATCCGGCCGGTTGCCGTTTTCTCGTATTTGTTTCTTTCATGTTGAATTTTGTGCTCCAAATTGAAATAAAATGTGAAGAAATAAAGGAGTTTTTTTGAATTACTTGAAAGCCTTAACGGTTGGGGCGCAGGATTGACCCAATGAGAACTCTTTTTTCCAAAATCTTGCTGGCCCAGGTGGTTGCCGTAGCCCTGGCGCTGATCGTGGTGACCGTGATCACCCGTGCAAGCCTGAATCAGGGTTTCAAGGAGTTTCTGGGGCGGCAGGAAACGACAGTTCTGCAGGCCCTGGCACCGGTGCTTACCGAGTTCTACGAATCAAAAGAGAGCTGGGATTCTTTGCGTAACAACCCGCAAAACTGGCAACGTATCTGGCGGCTTTCACGTTCCCAGCAGGGCGCGGCGCCAGGCAGCCCCCGGCAACGACGCGGCCGATTGCGCGATGACACCATACCCCCTCCCGGGCCACCACCAGGTTCTCAGCTATTGCGCTGGATGGGGCCGCCGGACCGGGTATTACTCAGGGAAAGACTCTTTCTGCTGGCGCAAGATCACAGCCGGATTGCAGGCGCAAGAACCAAAGAGCTGGATGGTATTACCCTTGAAGCCATTGCGTTCGGTGGACAAGTGGTCGGGTGGATCGGATTTACCCCGATGGGCGCGGTCCTTCCTCCGGATGCGGAGCATTTTCTCGATCAACAGATCAGAATCACCATTGTTTCCCTTGCGCTTGCCCTGGTTGTAGCGGCCGCGTTGGCTTTCCTGCTGGCGCGTAATGTCAGCCGGCCGGTCCGGCGGCTGGGAAAAACAGTGAGGGACTTGAGCCGGGGTGAATACCAGGCCAGGGTCAGGGTGGAAACACGAGATGAGATTGGTGACCTGGCGGTTCACGTCAACCAACTGGCGGGCACGCTTGAGAAAAACCGCACAGCACGCCAGCGCTGGATGGCGGATATTGCGCACGAGTTACGCACGCCGGTTACCATTCTCAAGGGTGAGATCGAGGCGCTGGCCGATGGTGTCAGGCACGCGGATGAGCGTATGTCGACGTCTCTGCGCGACGAGGTCGATCAATTGTCCACCCTGATTGATGATCTTCAAACCCTGGCGCTTTCTGATGCGGGCGCCCTGAACATTCAAAAAGAATCCGTCAATTTAAGCAAGCTGGTAGAGCAGTGTGTTGATTCATTCCGGGATCGCCTGGCCGCACGTCAAATTACGGTTGACTTGCAGGTGGATGAACAGGTGATCCTTTCAGCTGATCAGCCCAGGCTGCGGCAATTGCTGCACAATCTACTTGAAAACAGCAGCCGCTATGTAAATACGGCCGGTCAGGTTCGGGTGTCGCTTGTTCTGAACAAGAGTGGAGCCGAGCTGGTGCTGGAAGACTCCGGGCCTGGTCTCGATAAGGAGCAACTCGATCGGCTTTTTGAACGGTTTTACCGGGTTGAAAGCAGCCGCTCCAGGTCCAGCGGCGGAACCGGCCTGGGTTTGTCGATCTGCAAAAACATCGTTGAAGCACATGGTGGAACTATCCAGGCGATACGAAGCGAAATGGGTGGCCTGAAAATTTGGATTATACTGCCCGGCTGAGTACTAAAAAAAGATGGAAGTGAAAGAAAAACTTATATTGATTGTCGAAGATGAGCCGAAGATAGCAGCTCTGCTGGCGGACTATCTGCGTACCCAGGGTGGATTCAACAGCAAAATTATCGATCGCGGTGATGAAGCAATGAGGCAGTTCCAATCAGTACGACCTGATCTGGTTTTACTGGACCTGATGCTGCCGGGTCTGGATGGAATAGAAGTTTGTAAGCAGATGCGCGCCTTGAGCCAGGTTCCCATCATCATGGTTACAGCGCGGGTGGAAGAAATTGATCGCCTGTTGGGGCTGGAACTCGGGGCGGATGATTACATCTGTAAGCCATTTTCACCACGGGAGGTGGTGGCTCGGGTCAAGGCGGTTTTGCGTCGCAGTGAAAAGGGTAATACCGGTAAACTGTCGCCTGGGCTTGAAATGGATGGTGATAAATTCATTGCCAGGCTCAACGGCGTAGCGCTACCGCTCACCCTGGTTGAATTTGCTTTACTGCAAATGTTATCAAAACATCCTGGAAGGGTGTTTTCCCGCGACCAGTTGATGAACGGAATGTATTCAGACTACCGGGTGGTCAGTGACCGGGCGGTTGACACACATGTGAAAAATCTGCGCAGAAAACTGGCTGGAGCCTCGGGAGTTGAAGATATGATCAAGTCGGTTTACGGCCTGGGTTACCGTTACGAGGGCTGATTTCCTACGCCAGATCGCGGTGTCTACCGCTGTTCGGCTTGCTACCGGTAAAATAAAATCCGGGTATGCACCGAATTATTTTTCACTTAACAGCATTATATTGCGTTCTGCTTGTTTTTGCTTCGGACCTGTCAGCGGACAGTTATCGTTGCGGGCGGAAACTGATTACTACCGGGGACTCTACCAGTGATTTGCTTCGTGTCTGTGGTGAACCACGTTATAAAGACCGCGGAAATGAAATTATCAAGGTCAATGGTATATCTAAAAATACCCGTGTAGAAAGGTGGTTTTACAAAAAAAGTTCTCGAAGCCTTGAGCACGCCATACTGGTTTACAAGGGGAGCGTGGTTGGTGTTGAGGTTGGCAGCCGGTAAAAGCGTTCGTTATAGGACTAAACCTGTTAATCAGTTGTTAATCGCTCAAGATTGATTGAACTTAACAGCTGGCCCCAGGGAAACAGCGGGCCCGGATCCATTTTACGGCAAACGAAGAGTTCCGGGTTATCAATGGCCTGGATTTGCGAGGTGTCGAGTGACTCATGCCCTGCGATCCACTCCAGCTTCGGCAGTTCAGCGCTCAGTTTCTGCAGCAGTCTAACCAGGCTGTCTATTTGTGCCATCAGGTAAGGGTCAGTCATAACCTGCCTGCGCGAGTCAAACCAATCCGGGTAACGGCCTTTATTGACCAGTTCAATTCCAATGCTGCGCTCATTGAAACCCTTTACGTGATGGGCGGTTCTTTGCAGCGGAACCCATTGTTCAATCCGACCATTTCGTTCTATATAGTAATGTCCAGAATTGCCGGTACCGGTTTCCGGATAGTGAATGCGCTGACCGTAATCCCGAGCGGTCGCCAGGTCAGGAAGTTCGGTGCAGTGGATGACAACAAGGTCTATAGAATCAAAAGACCTGGGTTCCAGGCCAGACACGTAGGGCAGGAGATTCTCATCAATGGTGTGCAATCGAATCAACCCTCTCGCAGCAAACTCCTCAAATCAATAATTGCCGCGTTGGCTCGTGAGATGTAGTTGGCCATAATCAGCGAATGGTTCGCAAACAAGCCAAATTGGCTGCCATTCAATACCATGGGGCTACGCAAAGGTTCTTGAGTGGACTCCAACTCCCTGATGATCTGCCGGAAGCTCACCGTTGCATTTTTCTTACGCAACACGTCTTCAAAATCCAGCTCCATGGCGTGCAGGAAATGGACCAGCGCCCATGCGGTGCCGCGTGTTTCGTAGAAAATATCATCGATCTGGGTCCAGGGTGTTTTGACCAGCACGATATCAGGGGAATCAGTAGATTGGCGAGCACCAGGGTCACCTGAAAGATCGGTATTCAAGCGTGCCTGCCCGACACTGGCGGAAAGTCTTTGTGACAAGGAACCCAGGCGTTTTTCCACGATCGACAACCAGCCAGCGAGGTTGTCCGCGCGGGCATAGAACTGGGCCTCTGGATTGTTGGGTGAGGACAGTCGCGCCAGGTACTTATCCAGCGCTACCATGGCTTTTCTGTAGCGGCCTTCGGTGTCGGGTGGAATCCAGCGCGCGCTGTCATAATGGAACAGCGGGTCCGCCTCGGCAAGGTCAGGATCTTCAGTGGACTGGGTTTGGGAGCGGCTGAAATCATTCCTCATGGCGCGGCCCAGGTCGCGCACCTGGGTCAAGACCCCGAATTCCCAGTTCGGAACGTTATCCAGGAACACCCAGGGCGGCATGATGTCATTGGACATGTAACCGCCACGCTTGTGCAACAGAACGTCCACGGTTTCAATCAGTGTCGCCGTGGTCACATATCCGGTAACGACCTTTTGGTGGTTTTCCTGTGCCCGGAGCGTGGCGCTTGCTATCGGGTTGAACGGGGGTGGCTCATGGTTCAGAAAAAACATGGCAACCAGGCAGAGCAACGCCAGTACAGCGGGGACGCCAATCCAAAGCGCGCGGGATCCAAGGGAAATTTGTTTAATCATTCCTCAAACATACCAGAAGGAAAGGGCTTTCGCCCAGAATAAATCAGAGGTTTCTTAACTTTGGTCAGGAGTTGCCCGGGACGGGTACCAGTGAGTCCTGAATAATCGCGGAGAGGCTGGAAATAAGCTGTCTATCCGGGCCAATAATGGCTGCAGAACCGCTCTGTAACTCAACCAGGACGGCTTCTACGTTATCGAAGGCCAGCATTTCTCCGTCAGTGACCCTGGTGTGAGGCATGTAAATGACAGTTACCGGACCGGTTTCAGTATTCAAAATCATGTGGACGCCCTTGCCATCGGGAGTCGGGCAGTACTTGATCACGCCGATGATGTCGGCCAGCGCGGGACTGGCCTGCACATCCAACTCGGCCAGGATGGTCTGGACATCGCTGGCGGTGCCGCCATCAACCTGGGCCATCAGTTTTTCGCCATCATGGCGGTAGTGGTAGACCAGATAGTCTTCGACCGAATCCCAGCCCCGGTTCATATTCCAGGTAATCCCCGCTGCTCCGACCGCAAGAAGAATACTGGCCGCCAGTGCAAGCGGCCACCATCCCTTGCTTTTTGCCGGTTCAGAGGGCTGTTGGGAGATGGCCATGATGTCTTTCATCAACCCATCCGGGGCAGGAATCAAAGTGGCGCGCTCGAGCTTGGTCTCGAATCGTTCCGCGTCGGCAGCGGCCTCTTCGAACTCCGGTGAGGAATGACGGGCGCGTTGGAATTCCGGATCCCCGCTACGGGGCTCGGCTCCCAATAAACGCTTGAACTCAGAAAAGTTCATGGACATTGCCTGTAACTCCATCTTTACGCAGTTTAGATTTCAACTGCTCTCGCGCCCGGAACAACTGTGTCATCACCGCGCTCTTACTGATATCCAGTGCCTCGGATATTTCCTGGCAACTGTATCCCAGCACCACCTGCATCAGCAGGGGCTCCCGGTACTTTGGCGCCAGTTCCTGGATGCTCTGGCGCAACATCTCGATCTCGGTCCGGTCTTCAGGTTCCAGTTCACTGTCTTCAGGAACCACTACCTTATCCACATCCGTGAATTTGGGCACTTTGCGCTCAAATGTACGGGCGTATTCCCGGCGCAGGATCGTGATCAACCAGCTTTTTACAGCTTTGGGATCCTTTAACTTATCCATCGCCTTCCAGGCTCTCAGGAAGGTTTCCTGGACCAGGTCTTTGGCCAACGCATCATTGCCGCAAATCCACATGGCATACCGATAAAGGTCGGTGCCATAGGTCTGAGCCAACTGATTAAATTTGGCCTGACGAGTGGCTTCAGTGTTCATGACCGGAATTGTTCCTGAGTTCTTGCAAAATATTTACCGTTTTTAAAGAGTAATGATGACCCGGAATCGAGAACAATAACGTGAGCTCCGTAGCTGGCGCAACCATTTGCTGGGGAACCACTGATTAATTACTCAGAAGTTCCCTAGTTACTAATGGCACTTAATTCCTGCGTCATGAATGCGCATTCTTTCACTTAATGCTTTGTCGCCGAAGGCTTAACCTTCATTGTTTGTTGCGGGACGAAGAAGGCTGGGAGCCTGAACATGAATATGAATTTTGATCAAGCGCGCTTTAACATGGTAGAGCAGCAAATCCGACCCTGGGATGTGCTCGACAGCAGGGTTTTATCACTCCTGGAAACGATTCACCGGGAAGATTTTGTTCCAGTCCGTTATCGAAAGCTGGCTTTCGCGGACCTCGCGGTTCCACTGGCGCGTGGACAGTTCATGATGCCGCCGAAGATTGAGGCTCGAATGTTGCAGGCCCTGGACTTGCGTGAAGATGAGTCCGTGTTGGAAATTGGCACGGGAAGCGGGTTTGTCACGGCCTGCCTGGCGGCGCTGGCAAAGTGTGTGGTCAGTGTTGAGATATTTGAAGAACTTCACCAGCAGGCCTCCCTGGAACTCCAGGACAAGGGCATCTCCAACGCTGAGTTGTTCCTTGGAGACGTGATGGAAGGCTGGCAGCCTGAGCAGGCCCACGACGTAGTGGTAGTAACCGGATCGGTACCGCAGGTCCCGGAGCAGTTCAAGGGCTGGGTCAATCCGGGTGGCCGCTTGTTTGTCGTCACCGGGGACTCTCCAGCGATGGAGGCACGATTATTGACCCGGCTGGATGTCACGGAATGGGCGGAAGAAAGCCTGTTCGAAACGGACCTGCCCAGGTTGGTGAATGCTGAGCCACCGCCAGAGTTCGAATTCTAAGTATTTTGGAGTCATGTATGTTGAATAAATTCAAGCTGCTTTGCCTGGTTAGCGTGGGGTTGCTGATTTCCACTTCGGCCATGGCCGTGGACCTTGTAGGTGTTCATGACCTGGCCCTGAAAAGCGATCCGCGCCTGCAGGCGGCGGAATTCCGCCGTGAAGCCGTTGGGGAAAATCGTAAGATTGCGCGCGCCAATTTGCTGCCTCAGATAGGTGCGAGTGGCGCCTGGAACTGGGGTTCCAACAAACTGAAAACACCCAACCGTGATTTTCCCGATTCAGATGTCCAAAATCGAAATTACGGGCTGGACTTGCGCCAGGCCCTCTACCGCCAGGCCAACTATGAAGCGCTCGACATCGCCCGCGGCCAGATTACCCAGGCCGATGCGATTTATGCTGTCGCTTACCAGGATTTTCTCCTGCGCGTTTCAGAAAGCTATTTCCTGGTACTGACCCTGACTGACGGCGTCACTTTTGCCGAGGCCGAAGAAAAAGCCTTCCAGCGTCAATTTGAGCAGGCGGAACAGCGTTTCGAGGTGGGACTTACCGCGGTCACCGACGTTCATGAAGCGCGGGCCAGTTATGACAATTCCCGGGCCCGCGCCATCGTGGCCCGCAATGACCTGGCAGACTCAAAAGAAGCCCTGCGGGAGCTTACCGGCCAGTATTTTGAAGAATACGACGCCTTGCAGGAAGTTCTCCCCCTGGTGGAACCCGATCCGCTCAACGCCGATGATTGGGTAAACATGGCCCTGCAGACCAACCCGGCAGTGCTTAGCAGCCGTGCCGCGGTGGATGTGGCAGATGCCAATATGCGGCTGGAGCGGTCCGGGTATTACCCGACACTGGACCTGTTTGCCTCATACGACAAGTTCAAGGACAGTGAATACCAGTTTTTTGACCCCATTTCTGAGGAAATATTTAACACATCCCTGACATCAGATGGCACAAGGATAGGTATTGTCCTCGACATACCGATCTTCCAGGGTGGCAGGGTCAATGCCCGGACCCGCCAGGCGCATCGGCTGCTGGATGCTACCGGGCAGGATCTGGACGATGTGCAGCGCGGGGTTGTACGCCAGACCCAGAATTCCTATCGGGCCATCCTTGCTGGAATCCAGGAAGTGCAGGCGTTCGAGCAGGCCAGTATTTCAGCGGAAAGTGCGCTGGAAGCGACCCAGGCAGGATTCGAAGTCGGCACCCGAACCATCGTCGACGTGTTGATCGCAGAGCAGAGGAAATACAGGGCGCTGCGTGATAACTCGGTCGCACGGCATTTGTACATCATCCGTCACCTCAGGCTCAAGGCCATTGCAGGATTGCTGAACGCCGAAGATTTGCGAATCGTCAATCAACTGCTCGAGTAAGCAGGCTGTCAACAATTTCCAGCGTGCGATCCAGTGCGCCCTGGCCACTTCTGACCAGTTTGAACCCGGCCTGGCCCATCCGGTCACGCAGTTCCGGCTCTTTGAACAGGCGGCAAACGACCTGTTCAAGTTCGGCGGAGTCATCAATGCGGAACGCGGCCCGGCACGCTATCAATTGCCGGGTGATTTCCTCGAAATTGAACGTGTGGGGCCCAAACAGGACGGGTTTGCACAAAGCTGCCGGCTCCAGCACGTTTTGTCCACCCATGGGTTCCATACTGCCCCCGACGAACGCCACGTCACAGGCAGCGTAGTAACTCAGCAACTCACCCATCGAATCGATCACAAAGCACTGCGTGCTGCGCGGGCAACTGACGCCTTCGCTTCGCAGCGAAACACGCAAGCCTGCTGAGCGCGCCAATTGCGCTGCACGGCCGAAGCGTTCCGGGTGGCGTGGCACTAACACCAAAAGCGCTCCGGGAAAGGTTTCCAGAACACGGTTGAAGGCCTCAAGCAAAGGTCCTTCATCACCTTCATGCGTACTACCAGCCAGCAGCACCAGGCGATCGGTGCCCCAGGCCAGGCGTATGGACTCACCTTGCTCGAACAGGCTGGGAGGCAGACTGGCATCAAATTTCAAGTTGCCGGTTACAGTCAACCGGGCTTCATCAGCGCCAATTTCAAGCAGCCGGGCGGCATCCTTGCTGCTCTGCGCTGCGATCCGGGAAACATCATTGAGGGCAGCTTTGGTCATCTTTCGGAATCGTTTGTAGCCACCTACCGAGTTTTCGGAAATACGGGCGTTGGCAATCAGGATGGGAATTTTCCGGGCAGCGGCCTGGTGGTACAGGTTCGGCCAGATTTCTGTTTCCATGATGATCAATAGCCGGGGTTGGACACGGTCAAAAAATCTTTTTACCGCACCGGGCAGGTCCAGTGGGGCGTACACGTGAAATATGGTTTCGGCGAACAGGGTTTGGGCACGGTCTGAGCCGGTCGGGGTCAGGCTGGTCAGGCACAGCGGAAACTCCGGGTAGCGCTTTCCAAGCGCCCTGATCAGGGCGCTGGCAGCGTTGATTTCCCCCATGGAGGCACCGTGTACAACGATTCCACCAGTGGATTCCGGTGGATCAAAGAAGCCGAACCGTTCCGGCCAGCGCTTCAGGTAGTCACGGTGACGCAGACCGCGGAACGCCAGGTACAGGAGCGCCAGCGGGGTGATCAGGTAGATGAGGAGGGAATATAGCTTGCGCATCTGGGGCTCGAGTATATCATTGGGTCCAGGGTCGGAAAGCCGGAAACAGGAAGATGAAAAACGTCATTCGCATATTTTTTATATTTACGGTCGCGGTAATCACGGCGGCTATCCTCAGGGCCTTAATATAGGACGGACCCTCGGTTCATTGCGCAGGGCAGCAGCCCACAGGCCGACAAGGAACCAGAGCAGGGATGAAGTGTAGGTGCCGTAAATGGCGAAATGCGAATTGAATGGAAACAGTATCAAAAATACCGCCAACGCGAAGGGAAAGGCATCCTGGCGCTCCACTGGCGTGGTCCGCCGGTGGTGCACCCACAGGAATCCAATGGCTGCAAGCAGGCCAAGCAAGCCGATAGTGCCTGTATCCGACATCACTTCCAGCACGACGTTATGGGCATGTGTAGCGCCTGATTTTCCACCCGATTTTTTTATATGGATATCACCAGGCTCTGCGTAAACCAGGTATGCACTGGGAAACGCCCGGACGCCAACACCGTTAACCGGATGCTGCTGATACATCTTCAGGGCCGTTTTGAATATGGGAACCCGTTCCATCGAAGAGGCGTCGATTGAAATTTCTGAGCCGGAAGTGAACGCGCGGGTGATGTCCAGGCGCTCCTGGAACAGCGGTGAAGCGAAATAACTGATCGCAAGCACGATTACCGCCAGAACAGGGATGGTGAAGATCGTGCGGCGTAATGCCCGGTTTTCGCGTTTCAGCATCAAAACCATGTAGATGGCTAGAACAATGGCCATGGTGAGCCAACCCGCCCGCATACCGGCAATCATGACCGCGCCGAGAATCAGGGTGAAAGAAACCGCCCACGCCCATGGCCGCCACTGCCGCCGGGCGTGTTCCAGTACCAACGGTGACAACATGGCCAGGGTTGGCCCAAAAAATTGGTATTTCTTCACAAACAGCGCGTTGAGCCGGTCGGGATGCATCGTAATTCCAAACAGGTCACGACCAAAAAATAGCTGAATGAAGGCATCCAGGGCCCAGAACAGCAGCAGGTATGCTGTC
>Ga0164313_10001503_pt1 | contig 20605 bp, 18 predicted proteins | sample GuaBasSedimGuay4_FD_113735 | JGI IMG/M metagenome (GOLD analysis project Ga0164313, IMG submission 113735) | Subseafloor sediment microbial communities from Guaymas Basin, Gulf of California, Mexico - Guay4, Core 4569-4, 0-3 cm | ecosystem: Environmental > Aquatic > Marine > Hydrothermal vents... | reverse complement strand
AACGTGCCCTCGGCGCCCTCGGCGGCAACCGCACGGTGCGCTCGGCCGTCATGGTCGATGGACACCTGACCCGACTTTCGGTGCGCACGAGCCCGCGCCACGCGTCCCGCCGAGCACTCCAGTTGATTCGGTCGGCTTCGCCGACCCGGGTCCTCGCTGCCCTCGATGAAGTCTGCGCGCGGTACCCCGACTCGTCTCTGCCGGTTTGTCACCGAGGGGAGCTGCGCCTCTGGCTCGGGGACCTTCCCGGTGCCCGCGCCGATCTCGAAGCCGCGATCGGCATTCAGCCGGCGACGCGCTGGGCGTGGATCGGGCTGACCGGCATCGAGACCCTCGAGGGTCACCCCGAAGAGGCTCTCGCGACATCGGCCCGGGGCATCGCTCTGATGAACGACACCGTCGGAAACAGCGTTTACGGTTACCGCGCCGACGCCGAGTTTGCCCTTCAGCGTAGCGACGAGGCCCTCCGGGACCTCGAAGAGGCCGTGCGCCTGTCGAAATCCCGCCTCGGCGCCTGGGTCTCCCTCGTCGCCGTCCTCGACCATCGGGGCGATCACGGTCGGGCGGCACAAATATTCGCGCGGCTCCTCGAGGACGCCCCGGGGTTGCTCTCGGACGCGGCCCGGGAGCTGGGCGTCGTCCTATGGAGCGCCCCCGAGGCCCGGGTGAGCCCCTCGGCGCGCCGGGCCGTCACGGACCGGGCTCTCTCCCTGCTCGGCGGAAATCGCTCGTCGACCTGCATCACCTATCGAACCTCCGAGGGCCGCTTGCGTCTCGTCCCGCGCCCCGGTGGTCGCCGGCCCCACGACACCGACGACGATGACCTGGCGCAGGTCCGGGCGCTCTTGCTGAAGGTGACCGGCATTGCAGGCGCCGGTGGGGCTCAGCCGATCCCCGAGCCTCGACGACCGGCGAGCACCGAGCCCGTGCCCCCGAGCGTCATCGAGCAATTCGTGAGCCGCGGCTACGTGGCGATTCGTGGCGCTCTTCGGCGAGACCTCGCGACTCGCTGGGTTGCGGACGCCGCCCGACGCTTGCGGGAGGACCCCGCGAGATGGGTTCGCGGGTACGACCCCGACGACCCGGTGCGCTCCCTCGATGCCTTCGATGTGGACGACCCGACCACCTGGACCTGGGAACGCCTCGACCTCCTCGGCAGTCTCATCATGCCCCTCGCCGAGGCTGCCCCCGAGGCCTGGCACGTCGCCTGCGCCCTCCTCGGTGGGGGAGGGCGCATCGACCGGGGAGAGCTAAGCGACCACCTCGTCGTGAACTTCCACACCCGGAGCCACCCCGACTACACCGCACCCGAGCTCGGCTATCCCTCGTGGCACCTCGATGACCCGTCTTCCGAAGAGCGCCTCGGGTCGTTTCAGCGTGGGCTCATCGTCTTCGTCATCCTCTCGGACCTACCGACGGCGAGCGGAGCGCCCTTCATCGCGCCCGAGAGCGTGGCCCTGGTCGCTCGGGAACTCGCCCGTCACCCGGACGGCGTCGACCTGCGCAGCCGAGAGTCGACAGCCCGCCTGACGGCCGCCTGCACCGAGAGCGTCGAACTCACGGGTGAGGTGGGGGACGTGTTTCTCGTTCACCCGTTCATGCTGCATTCGAGCTCGGGCAACCCGTCGGGTCGCATTCGGTGGATGGCGAACCCCATCCTGACCCTCCGGGAGCCTCTCTGCCTCGACGGAGTCGACCCCTCGCCCCTCGAGCGCAGCATTCTAAAGAGCATCTGACCGGGCGTCGGTCAGGGGCCTACGGCAACGCTATGCCGGAGGCCCTGACGACAGACGTCACGCGGTCATTCGGCGGCCGCGGGCGCTTCCTCGGTTGCGGCGGGGGCGGCGGTCGCTGCCTCGCCGCTCTCCGGTGCTGCTGGCAAGCGCTGAACCTCTTCACCGTCGGTGTCGATGACCGTCACCGGCCCGAAGGCGGTGAGGGGCGCAGCGATGTCGGCGGCCTTGCCCACCACGACTACCAAGGCGCGGTCCGGGAGGATGTCCTCGCGGGCTGCGGCGAGGGCCTGGGGGGCGGTGACCTCGCGAATCGACGTGCGGTAGTTGTCCCAGTAGTCGTCGGCGAGGCCGTAGACCCGCAGGTCGGCGACGAGGTAGGCGATCTTGCCGGGCGTATCGATGGTCAGGGGGAAACGGTCGCTGAGGTAGCGATGGGCGTTGGTGAGCTCTTCGGCCGGGGGCTCCTCCGAGACGATGCGCTCGAGGTGTTCGAAGAACGCCCCCACCGACTCCTGGGTCACTTCGTTGCGTACCGAGGCGTAGGCGGTGAAGGGGGCCACCTCGACGGACTCTCCGACTCGGCTGTAGGCGCCGTAGGTGAGGCTGCGGCGTTCCCGGAGGTCCATGAAGAGCCGCGAGGCCGCCGACCCACCGAGGACCTGGTTGGCCACCCGGAGGGGCACGTAGGCGTCGGAGTCCCGCTCGAGGGCGAGGTTGCCGATGCGGATCACCGACTGCACCGACTCGGGGCGGTCGACGACGATGATCTCGCGGGCCTCCCGGAGCGGCGGGTCGGCGTATTCGACGGTGGGCACGTTCCCCCGGCGCCAGCGACCGAAGGATTCGTTGGCCGCGGTCATCACCTCGGCGCTGTCGACGGCGCCGACCACGACGAGGGTCGCGTTGTTGGGCACGAAGTGGCTCCGGTGCCAGCGCGAGAGATCGCTCCGGCGAACGCGTTCGACGACTTCCCGGGTGGTGTCGATGCGGCCGTAGGGGTGCTCACCGTAGAGGTTGCGGTAGAAGGCCTGGCTCGCCAGGAAGTTCGGGTCGTTCTGCTGGAGAGCGAGGCGATCGAGCTCCCGGCGCTTGAGCTTGCCGAGCTCGTCCTGGCGGAAGGCGGGGTTCATCGCGACGTCGGCGAGGATGGTCATCGCCTCCGTGAGCTGGTCCGAGAGCGCGCGCATGCCGATGTAGATGTTCTCTTCATCGTCGCTGACCCAGAGGTCCGCGCCGAGGAACTCGACCTCTTCTGCGAGCTGGCTGCTTCGGCGGGTGCGGGTGCCCTCCTTGAGCATCGCCCCGACGAGGTGGGCGAGGCCCGGGCGATCCGCCGGGTCCGCTTCGCCGCCGCTCTTGATGACCAAGCGCAGGTAGACGACGGGCAGCTGATTCCACTCGACGGCGTTGACCTCGAGGCCGGACTCGGTGTTTGCCCGGGCGATGGGGGGAAAGGACACGTCGCGGGCCGGCCCCGACTCCGGCGGCGGCACACGCACCGGGGCCTCGGCGACCTCTCCGGGCCCGTCCGGTTCTTCGATGGGCTCGATGGTGGTCTGGGTTCCGCCGCAGGCGGCGCTGAACCCGAGGGAAAGAGCGAGCAAGAGGCCGAGGGACCGGCTGTTCGTGGAGCGGTTCATCGTGCACCTCCTTCGGAATCGTCGCCTGAGCGGGCTGGGATGACATCCAATACGGTGCGGTTCGTCGCCTCGAAGTACTCCCGGGCGACGCGCTGGACGTCGTCGGTGGTGACGGCGAGGAAGCGGTCGACCTCGGTGCGCAGGAGCGTCGCGTCCCCGGCGTAGAGCTGATACTCGGCGAGGCGCATGGCCCGGCTGCGGTTCGACTGCATGCCGAAGATGAAGGAAGAGCGCACGCGGTTCTTGGCCTTCTCGAGCTCGCGGTCGGTGATCCCGCGCTGGGCGACGCTCGCGAGCTCTTCGTAGATCACCGTGCGCGCTTCGGTGGCCTCGTGGCCGGAGGCGACGACGGCCCAGAACGAGAAGAGGTCCGGGCCCCGGCGGTCGTCGGTGCCCACCGAGATGGACTGAACGATCTCTCGCTCCTTGACCAACTTCAGGTAGAGGCGCGAGGACTCCCCGTCGCCGAGGATGAGGCCGAGGAGCTCGAGGGCGTAGTGGTCCTCGGTGCGATTCGGCGGGATGTGGAAGGCGATGTGGAAGGCCGGGAGCTCGGCGATGGGGTCGATCATCGAGTCGGTGCGCTCGGCGGTCTGGGGCTGAATCTCGGCCGGGGTGTAGGCCGGGACCTCACGGCCCTCGATGTCGCCGAAGTGCCGGCGAACGAGGGCCAGGGCCTCATCGGGGTCGAAGTCGCCGGCGAGGGCGATGACCGCGTTGTTGGGCGCGTAGTATTGGTCGAAGAACTCCTGCACCGCTTCGAGGGGGGCGTTGGTGAGGTCTTGCATCTCGCCGATGGTCGAGTGCGAGTAGGGCCAGTAGTCACCGTAGGCCAGCTCGTTGATGCGCAGCATGCTGAGCATGTAGGGGCGGTTTTCGTAGCTCTGGCGCCGCTCTTCCATGACGGTCGTGCGCTGGTTCTCGAAGTTCTCGGCGGTGATGGCCAGGGAGCGCATGCGGTCCGCTTCGAGCCAGAGGCCGAGCTCGAGCTCGTTCGACGGAAGCGTCTCGAAGTAGTTGGTGCGGTCGTGGCTGGTGGTGCCGTTCATCGAGCCGCCGCGGTTCATGACGAGCTGGAAGTGCTCGCCCTTGGCGACGTTGGCGGACCCCTGGAACATCATGTGCTCGAAGAGGTGGGCGAAGCCCGACTTGCCCCGGATCTCGTTCCGCGAGCCGACGTCGTAGTAGACGGCGACGGCGACGGTCGGGATGGTCCGGTCCGGGCTCATCACGACGCGGAGGCCGTTATCGAGGGTAGCGTTGACGATCGGCAGCGCGGCCAGGGGGCCGGCGCTCGGCGGAGCGATGATCTCGTCTGCCGCGGCCGGTTCTTGCTCCTGGGCGGCGGCCAGGCCGGTCAGTGCCGCGACCAACAATATCGCTGTCGCCATGAGGGTGCGTTTCGCCATGCTGTCTCCGGGTGTGGTCTCTCAGCCGGGGGGCTAACACGCATCCCCCCGTGGTTGTTTCGCATACCAAAGACGCCCCCCGGGGTCCATCGTTGGGCCGAATCGGGCTAAATCTAGGGCGCCCGGGACGGACACCTCAGCGGTGGCACTCGCCTTCGACTGCCGGATTCGGGCACTCGCCTTCGACGCCTCCCACATCGCAGCGCGTCGATGAATCGACGACATCGTCGCAACCAGCGCTCGAACATATCTCGTTCCGGCAGCGGCACTCGAGGCTTTGGGTCTCGCTGCGAGAGCCGCACCGTCCCGAAGTGCACACCGGAATCGTGAAGGCGAAGTTCGCCCGGTCGAGGGCGCCGTCGGCGCGACAGCTCCAACCGCTCGTCCGCGCCCAGGTGATGGGCCCGCAGTCGCCATCACTCGCGCACTCTGGAACGAAGGTGTCGGGGCTCCCGGTGTCCGCGGGGCCGGTGTCCGGGGGGCCGGTGTCCGGGGGGCCGGTGTCCATCGGACCGGTGTCGGGCGACCCCGTGTCGAGGGGCATCGCGTCTGGGGCGTCTATACCCACATCGGGAATACTCGCGTCCGGCGTCGTGCATCTCCCGCTCGCACAGCCGGCGGGGCAGGCGGCTTCCTCGGGCACCCCGAAGAGCACGACCAACGTCTCATCGACGTCCAGCCGAGGCAGCGTCTCGGTTGTGCATCCAGCGGCGAACCACGCGCAGTCGTAGTCCCGAGCGCGTGCCGAGAAGGCGTACGTGCCGGGCGCCAAGACGCCTGGGCTCGGAGGCATCCCGGAGGGCTCGAACTCCGCTTGGTAGACCGGGACCGCGCCCCGGGTCATCGTGCAATCCCCGACAGTGATGGTTCCCTCGAAGACCGCCGCACGAGCTTCGAGAGCGACGTCCTCGAAGGCTACTGTCCAGGAAAGCGCGTGCGGATCCGGGCTGCATGCCGAGGCGAGCCCCAGGATCGCCAGCGCCGTCCACGTTGGGCCCGATGAAATCACGACCCACCTTACCCCAACCCACGCGTCCGAACGATGCCCGCGGTGCCGGTGTCTCCCCGAAAGGCGATCAAAAGCGACCCCGCGGTGCTGGTTGACGTGGTCCCGGCACCCGACGCAAAATCCTCGGCTCCCATGTCTGCAGCCGTCCTTTCCATTGGCACCGAGCTCACCCGCGGTGAGCTGACCAACTCCAACGCCTCGTGGCTCGGAGACCGGCTCACCGCCCTCGGTTTCTCCGTACTCGAACACGTCTCCGTCGACGACGACGAGGAGCGAATCGTAGAGACGCTGAAGCGTCTCTGCGAGCGTGTGCAGGTGGTGGTCTGCACCGGCGGCCTCGGCCCGACCACCGACGACCTCACGACCGTCGCCGTGGCCCGCGCCGTCGGGGTGGGGCTCGTCCGCGACGACGCGTCGCTCGGGCAGATCCGCCGCAAGTGGGAAGCCCGGGGCGGGGAGATGCCACCTTCGAACGAGAAGCAGGCGGACTTCCCGGAAGGGGCCGATATCTTGCCGAACCCGGTCGGGACGGCCCCGGGCTTCGCGGTATCGGTGGGCCGCGCCAAGGCGTTCTTCATGCCCGGGGTGCCCCGCGAGATGGAGGGCATGTTCCTCGATTCCGTCCGGCCCGCCATCGGGGCCCTCGCGACCCGGACCACCCATCAGATCCACGTGCGCACCTTCGGGCTCACCGAGTCTCAAGCTCAGGAGCAGCTCAATGGGGTCGAGGCCGCTCACCCCGGCATCACCCTCGGGTATCGGGCGAGCTTCCCCGAGATCGAAGTGAAAATCTTTGCTCAGAGTGAGACCGGCGTCGATGCCGAGAAGCTCGCGCGGCGAGGCGCGGAGGACGTTCGAGCCCGTCTCGGCGACGTGGTGTACGGCGATCGCACGGACACCTATCCGGACGTTGTGGGTCGCGCGCTGCGGCGCCAGGGGCTCACCCTCTCGGTGGCCGAGTCGTGTACCGGCGGGCTCATCGGCGCGATGCTGACCAGCGTGCCGGGGAGCAGCGACTATTTGCTCTTGGACGCCGTGACCTACTCCAACAGCTCGAAGACGGCGGTCCTCGGCGTGAGCGAGCGGCTGATGATCGCCCACGGAGCCGTTTCCGGTGAGGTCGCCGCAGCGATGGCCGAGGGAGCCCGGCGCGTCAGCGATGCCGACATCGCCGTGAGCGTGACCGGCATTGCCGGCCCGGGCGGCGGCACCGAAGAGAAACCCGTGGGCACCGTCTGGTTCGGCCTCGCGACCAAGGACGGGGCGACCATCACCAAGAAGCGGCGGCTTTTCGGTGATCGGGAGCGCATTCGGATCCTCTCGGCCTACGTTGCCCTGCGCATGGTCCGCCGGGCGGCCCTCGGGGCGGACCTCACCGAGTGACGGATCGTCTTCGGCGGCTTCCACGGGCTCCCGGGGCTCCTGGGCAGGGCTCCTGGGAAAAAAATTCAGCTCTTCCGGGTGCCTCCCGGGAGGCCTGAAAAAGCCTTACTGAACAAGCGGATAGGTCCTCCCAAGGCTTTGGAATTGCACCGAAAGCTGGAGCTGGCCTGAAAAAACGGTCTTGCACGGGACCCGAATCGGGGCGAGAACACGGCGAGTCGGGGGAGTTTTGTCAGTCCTGACGAAGTGCCTTCGTCCCCTGGGACAGAACGCTCCAAACCGCTTCCCGAGATGGGAACGCCAAACACCGTAACGGCTACGCGCAAAAGCACGGCAAAGCACGAGAAGAGAGAGACCAACGATGGCAACCGACTCCAACCGCGAAAAGGCTCTGAACCTGGCCCTCGACACGATCCACAAGGCCCACGGCAAGGGCGCGATCATGCGCCTCGGCGATGGTGAGGTCGTGGCCAAGATGCCCGTGATCCCCACCGGGAGCATCTCCCTGGATCTGGCCCTCGGGGTCGGGGGTTACCCCTACGGCCGCATCATCGAAATCTACGGGCCGGAGTCGAGCGGTAAGACGACGCTTACCCTCCACGCCATCGCCGAGTGTCAGAAGAAGGGCGGCATCGCAGCGTTCATCGACGCCGAGCACGCCCTCGACCCGACCTACGCGCGCAAGCTCGGGGTCAACATCGACGAGCTCCTCGTGAGCCAGCCTGACCACGGCGAGCAGGCCCTCGAGATCGCCGATACCCTCGTGCGCTCCGGCGCGGTCGACCTCATCGTCATCGACTCGGTCGCGGCCCTCGTGCCGAAGGCGGAGATCGAAGGCGAGATGGGCGACACCCACGTGGGGCTCCAGGCGCGGCTGATGAGCCAGGCGCTGCGCAAGCTCACCGCGAACGTGAAGAAGAGCGAGACGGTGCTCTTCTTCATCAACCAGATCCGCCACAAGATCGGCGTCATGTTCGGTAGCCCCGAGACGACGTCCGGCGGCAACGCGCTCAAGTTCTACGCGACCCAGCGCCTCGACATCCGCCGCATCGGCACCATCAAGGTCGGCGACCAGGCGATCGGAAACCGCACCCGGGTGAAGGTCGTGAAGAACAAGGTCGCGCCGCCTTTCCAGATGGTCGAGTTCGACATCCTCTTCGGCAAGGGCATCAGCCGCACCGGCGACGTCCTCGACCTCGGGGTGGCGGGCAACTTCATCGACAAGGCGGGGGCCTGGTACAGCTATCAGGGAGACCGCATCGGCCAGGGCCGAGACAACGCGCGGAACTTCCTCGAGGAGCATCCCGAGATGCTTCGGGAGATCGAAACCAAGATCCTCCAGGCCAATGGCCTGGCCGAAGAGAGCGACGCCGCGGCCACCGACGAGGCTAGCCCCAAGGCCGATGCCAAGAAGGCCGAGGCGAAAGCCGCGACCAAGGGTAAGTCCAACGGGTCTGGCAACCGCCGCCCGCGAGCAAACTGATTACCCTCGCTCTTCGCAGCGTGCTCACTCTTTCGGCGGTGGCCCTTTTGGCCACCGCCGTTGCTTGTGGTGGTGCGTCCGGCCCCGGGGAGGCATCTTCAGCTCGGCCGGCCCTCGGGCCCCTCGGGCTCCTGATTCCGGCGGGGGCACAGCTCGTCGTCACGGCTCGTCCAGCCGACCTCATGGCCGCCGCTTCGACCCGGTCGGTCATCGACGCGGTCTTCGGGCCCGACCAGCGGGACGCGTTTGCCCGGCGGAACGGGGTCGAGCCCCATGAGCTCGAAGAGGTTGTGGTCGCCGAGTACGAGCATGGCTTCGTCATCTTGGCGAAGGGTCCCTGGAGCGCAGAGGACCTCGTCGTGGCGACCGGGACGCGCATGACCTCGGTCGAAGTGAGCGCCGACGAGCCCTTCGTTCGTCGCTCTGGGTTCCTCGGCACCGAGCGCCGCGACATCACCGCGGTGGATGAGCACACGGTGCTCTTCACGGCCGGCGTCCCTGACCTGACCGCAGCCATCCTCGCCCGGGTGCGTCGGGGTTCGTCCCCGCCGGGCGCCGGCGGCGGCACGGGGGGAGCCGCCGTCCCGGCCCTCGGGGCCCCCGACCTCGCGCCCCTCTACGCTCGCCACGAGGGCGCCGCTCTCGCTCTCTATGCGCCCGAACCCCTCGAGCTGCCCCCCGGCCTCGGGACGAGCCTGCTCCTCGCTCGCCAGCGCGCCCTGCTGGCCGTCGTCGGGCCAGGCCCCGGCGATACCCTCGCCTTCGGAGTCCACCTCGTCGGGGAGTTTCCGCCCGGGGCCTCAGCGAACTTCGAAAACCTCGTGCGGTCGATGGCGTCCACCGACCTCGGCGCCGCCATCGGAATACGCGCGGGGCTCGAGTCGTTGCAGGTCGAGGTCGACGAAGGGGCCGCAATCATGGGCCTCGAGGTGCCCGCTGAGACCCTGGCCCTGGGCCTCCGGCTCGTCTTCGGGGGCGAGATAGCCGAGCTGCTCGCCGTGCCCGGAGGTGGGGGCTAAGTGCTCGTAATTTCAGATAAAGACGGGGCTTCTAGGGTTTGACCCGCTCGGGCGCGCGGTGCTAATCTGACGCCTCGTTTGCGGGGCTGGGTCCCGTGGCCGGGGGCGACCCATTCCCCCCGTTGGAGGTGCGCTCTGGGCGCAAAGAAAACTTCGAGTTTCAAGGTCGGCGACAAGGCGGTGCATCCAGCCCATGGGGTTGGCGAGGTGACGGCGATCGAGGACCAGGAGATCGCCGGCAAGGCCGCGAGCTACTACTTCCTGAAGATTCTCGATACCGGCATGAAGGTCATGGTGCCGACCGCCGCCGCTGAACGCCTCGGCCTGCGACAGGTGATCTCCCGCAAGGACGCGAAGAAGGTCATCGAGGTCCTCAAGGCCGACGAGGTGGCCGTCACCAGCCAACCGTGGAATCGCCGCTACCGCGAGTACACGGAGATGCTCAAGAGCGGCTCACCCTTCGAGGTGGCGAAGGTCCTCCGAGACCTCTACCGGCTGCGCTCCGACAAGGAGTTGAGCTTCGGCGAGCGCCAGCTCCTCGACAAAGCGCGAAGCCTGCTCATCACCGAGCTCGCCCTCGCCCGGCGCTGCAAAGAGGAGACCGTCGAGGTCGAGATTCAAGGCATCTTGGGCTGATCCCCCAACAAGAAGGCGCCGAGTAGCGTTTCTGGCGTTCAGCGGGCTGCTTTTTCGGCGTGGCCAGAGGTGCCTGCACGCCGCGCGAGTTCGCGCTCGACGTCGCGGAGGGTGAGACCCCGGGCCGTGAGGCCGACCATCAGGTGGTAGATGACGTCCGCGGACTCCGAGACCACGCGCTCGTCCGATTCGCCGGTGAGGGCCGTCGCGAGTTCGTCGGCTTCTTCCCGGACCTTGCCCGCGATTTTCGCGGGGCCTCCGTCGAGGAGGCTCTTGGTGTAGCTCTTACCGCTCGTCGCATCGCGGCGGGCTTCGAGGGTCGTCGCCAGGCGTTCGAGGGTCGGTGTCGCACGGATCGGGGGAGTCGGTGCTGGGGCCCCCGCCGGGTGATCCGCCTCGGCTCGTCCGTCGATGCGCTGGAAGAAGCAGCTCTCTTCCCCCGTGTGGCACGACGGACCGCGGGTTTCACCCAGGTAGATCAGTGCATCCCCGTCGCAGTCGCGGAAGACCTCGGCGACCGAGATCGTATTGCCGCTCGTCTCGCCCTTTCGCCAGAGGCGCTGCCGCGACCGGCTGAAGAAGTGGGCCTCGCCGGTCTCGAGGGTCTTCATGATGGCCTCGCGGTCGGCGTGGGCGACCATGCGCACCTCACCGCCGAAGCGCGCCTGGACGACCACCGTGACCAGGCCCGCGGCGTCGAATTTGAGCTCGTCCAAGGTCATCGATTCCGTGCCGGGGGGCGGGGCTGGCGAGGAGCAGTGCCGGCGCTCGCCAGGTCCGGGCCGTCCGGGCTGTCTTGCGGGATGGTCACGTGGAAGTGGAAGCGGTGGAGGTCGTTGTGGGCGCGCATCGGGGGGCCGAGCTCCGACTCCTCGAAACCGCGGGCCCGGTACCAGGCGAGGAAGCGTGCCTCGACCTCCTCGTCGTTATAGAAGATGCGAAGTCGTCCGTTGGTGCATGTCGCGAGGATGCGGGCGAGGGTTTCGACGCGGCCCTGGCGCATGCGTCGTTGCAGCGGGGTGAGGTCGGCGTAGTTTTCTCCGTACTCTCCCAGCCTGAGGTTCTCGACGGCCATCGCGCTCGGCAGGTAGAGGTCCATATCGACGCCCTCGTCGTGGGTTTCGTGGCGCGGCCCCGGCGCGTCGAGGTCTCCTATGGCCAGGACTTCGCCCGGGTAGATGCGGCTGTACTCGGCGGCCGTCGCGAGGGCGAGGTTGACGAGGGCCAAGCGGGCCGTCCGGTGCTCGGGGGAAGTGTTCCTCCACACGGTGTAGCTGCGCTCCACCTTCCAGGGCTCCGGGAGCTGATGATGACAATAGGGGTAGGGTGCCCCGCGGTCGCAGGCCGCGGCCTTCTCGATTTCGACGTCGGGGACCTCGCACCGGTACTCATCGGCTGCGACCGGGGGCAGAGGGGCGGGATCCGGGGCCTCCCAGGCGGGTGCCGCCGGTGCCCGGGGGGCTGCGTGGGCCGGGGGCGGGGCGACGGCGAGCTGCTCGGACCAGAGAAATCCGGGGGCGAGAGCTCCGGCGGCGAGCAAGGCGACGCTCAGTGCGCGGCGGGCAGGGCTCCTTCGGGCGGACATTCTCTTCCATGGTACCGAGGAGAGAGGCGTCCCAGAAAGAAAAGGGCGGGCGGCCACTAGGGACACCCCCTAGTCCGCGGAACGCCAACGGCCGTCTTCGAGGATGAAACGGGTCGGGCCGGGGAGGATGGCGTCGCGGATCGGGTGGTCCGGGTGCCCCGGGAGGACCAGCGACCACACGCCGTCGTCGTCACGAAACACCGGTTCGACGATGGCCGGCGGACGCTTCGCTGCGTCGCGGAAGACCGAGTCGATGTCGTCGTAGGCGGCGAGCATCTCGAGGCTCCGGAGGGTTGGCGGGGGAAGCTGAATCTCTTCGGCCGCTTCGCGGACGAGCGCGTGCTGGGGCGTCATCCATGCCCCCGCCGTGGTCTCGTGGGCATCGTGGACGGCCCGTTGTCCGGCGGGGGAGCGGGCGACGAAGAAGCGCGCATCGTATCGGCGCGGCTCGACGGTCGGTGTGACCCACCGCGTCCACGGCGTGAGCTGCGTGAGGTCGAGGGTGACCCCGAGGTCTTGGACGACCTTCGCAAAGTGGTCGCCGCCCTCGAGGCGCGCCCGGGCGTTTGCCAGGGACTCGGGATCGACGCCTGACGCGAGCAACACGCCGGCTTCTTCGAAGGTCTCCCGGACCGCTGCGATGTAGAGGCCGATGGCCCCGGGAGAGGGGTCCGGCTCACCGAGGGCCAGGCGCGCCGCGTCCCGGGAGAGACCGCGGGTCAGGTCGACGATCGCCGCGCTCGAGTCGGCCTCGTCGAGCTTGCCTCCGGGAAAGACGTAGGCGCCACCCATGAAGGCGCTCTTCTGGTGCCGCTGCACCATGAACACCGAAAAACCCCCGTCTTCGGGGCGCAGCAGGACGACCGTCGCGGCGTCTCGGGGCGCCCGAGCTACGCCGCCTGCATCGACCTCGATCACCCTCAGCCCTTGTTGAGCACGCGGGTCGTCGGTACGCCGATCGCGGTCGCGAGGCGCGCGATGGTCTCGAGGGACGGGGTGTGGCGTCCGGCCTCGACCCGAGCGATGTTCGGTCGGTGGATGCCGGTGCGTCGGGCTAGCTCCGCCTGGGTCAGCCCGGCCTCGAGGCGCAGCTCCCGGATGCGTCGTCCGAGCTGCGCTCCGTCGACGGGGATGCGTCCGTTGCCCGTGTCTCCTTCGCGCAAGCGTCGAGCGACCTCCGCGGCGTCGAGGGAGATCTCGTGGCCGCTCTCGAAAGAGAGCAGGGCGCTCCGGGCGTCATTGGCGATGGCGATGGTCGTGATTGCCGAACCGTCATCCTCTTCGGTGATCGGACGGGAGATCAGCGCAGCGTGGCCGTCGCCGAGGATCGCGAGGATTTCTCCGGGGCGCGGCGAGAGCGTGACGAACTCGAATCGGTAAGCTCGGTTCGTATCGAGCTGGCGCGAGATGAGCTGGCAGATGCGGTTGGCGTCCGCCTCGCCACGGGCGACGAGCCCCGGGCAGAGCTCTTCGAGGAGGTCGTCGACCTCTTCCATGGCTTCCGGCCGCTGCACCGCGACGTGGCCGCCGAGGGCGCGGGCGAAACCTATCGCCGAGAGTAGTTCGTCTTCGTCACCGTAGCGCTCCGACCGCGCGTCGAAGACGACGGCTTGACCGCGCTGCATCGTCGACGCGAGGGCGCCGGGTTGGGTGACGATCGCCTCGAGAGCGAACTGCGCGCACGCGGGGGCCCACACCGGCTCGAAGCCGGGACGGTCGGTGATCAACAAGACGTTCGCGCTCGACATCGTTCCTCCAACAAGTATCGGAACTGAGACTTATATCAGAGCACAAGCGTGGCTCAAGTCTGATCCGCTTCGCAGCCTTTCATCGCACGAGATCGCGCGACAACTTCGTCCTCGTCCTCGTCCTCGTCACCGTCCTCGCGCTCGCGGCGCTCGCGGCGCGGGCCGCGAGCCTTGACAACGGCTCTCCGGAGTTCGGCGAGTGGTTGTTGGTATGCACACATTCATGCCCCGGCGCTCTTCGCGGCGTGCCCCTTCGCGTAGAGGTCACGTGAAGGGGTAGCCTCTTGCCATGCGTCGTCGAGTGCTCGGGCTTCATCTCCTGGTATTGGTGTCTACATCGGCCTGCGGAGGTTCCGTCGCCGCCGACTCCGTGCAACCAGTCGACCCGGCGGCGTCCGGTGAGGGGCGGGAGCCGTACCCGAGTTTCACCGAGGCTCGCGCGATGGCCCGAGACTGCGAAGCGCCCGACGCGGCGGCGATCGAAGTCCGGTCGATCACCATCAGCGCGCGAGGGACGCGGTCCCAAACGATGACCCTCGATGCCGAGGTCCTCGCGTCCCGGTACGGGCGCGTGACGGGTGATCTCCGGGTCGCGCACTACGTGGGTGGTGACGTCTTCATGGAGGAAGGCCGGCGCTATCTGGTGGTCCTGTGCGAACCGGCGCAGTTGCTCGGATGGCGGCACCTCGAAGCGGGTGACCCGGCCGCGGACGTCGCTTCCGTGGAACTCGCCGGCGCGCCAGACCGCGTCGGGGACGGTGTCGAAGAGGCCCAGATTCCCACTCGGTATTTCATCGACGGGGACGAGGTCGACGAGACGACGTTCGCGGCGCTCTTCGATCGTCTCGAGGTCGACGAGGAGCCGACCGAGTCCGAGACCGTGGAGAACCCCGACGGGAGCTACGGCGGCAGTGGGGCGACCTACGTCGCCCGGGAGGGGGAGGTCCGCTACCGCTACGACTCGGTGAGTTCTCGGGATGAGGCGGGCACCGTCACCGAGAGTCGTTCTCTGAGCCGCGACCAGGGAGCCCCCTAGGGGGCCGCAACCACCTAGAATGTCGCCAGAAACCGGGCCCCGGGGGGGGCTCCGAGGGCCGGATCTCGGTTGACACCCCCGGGGGCCCCTGCTACCTGCACGCTCCCTCGCGGGGCGGTCCATGCGGGGTTTCGATGTGTTTTTTCGGTGGTTGGTTCACCGACGAGGCGAGTGATGTTCAAGTCGATCTGCATCTTCTCCGGTAATGCGCACCCCGTGCTTGCCGAGAGCATCGCCGACTATCTCGAGGTCCCCCTCGGTCGGGCGCGGGTATCGCGCTTCTCCGACGGCGAGGTGTTCACCGAGATCAAAGAGAACGTCCGCGGCGTCGACGTGTACGTCATCCAACCGACGTCGCCCCCGGTGAACGACAACCTGATGGAGCTCCTGGTCATGATCGATGCGCTCAAGCGCGCGTCGGCCGGGTCCATCACGGCGGTCATGCCTTACTACGGGTACGCACGGCAGGACCGGAAGGCCGCGCCCCGGACTCCCATCACCGCCAAGCTCGTGTCGGACATCATCAGCACCGCCGGGACCGACCGGGTGGTCTCGATGGACCTCCACGCCGGGCAGATTCAGGGCTTCTTCAACGTGCCCTTCGATCACCTCTACGCGATGCCGGTGTTCCTCGAGTACATGCTCCCGCGTTACAAGAACTCGGCGGTCATGGTCAGCCCCGACGCCGGCGGCGTCGAGCGCACCCGGGCCTACGCCAAGCGCCTCAACGCGGACCTAGCCATCATCGACAAGCGTCGTGAGAAGGCCAACGTCAGCGAGATCATGCACATCATCGGTGAGGTCGAAGGGCGCGATTGCGTGATCCTCGACGACATGATCGACACCGCCGGCACGATGTCCAACGCCGCCCACGTCTTGATGGAGAAGGGCGCCAAGAGCGTTTCCGCGGCCGCCACCCACGGCATCCTCAGCGGCCCCGCCGTCGAGCGAATCGTCAACTCGCCTTTGACCGAAGTGATCGTCACCGACACCATGCCGCTGCCCGAGGCGGCCCGGGCGTCGGGCAAGTTCAAGGTCTTGTCGATCGCGCGCCTCCTAGGCGAAGCGATCAAGCGCATTCACAACAGCGACTCGGTGAGTTCGCTGTTCGTATGAACAGAAACTAAGAAGAGGTAAGTCAAAATGGAAACGCAGACGCTAGAGGTTGAGGTCCGCGAACTGAGCGGAAAGGGGCCCGCGCGTCAGCTTCGTGCACAGGGAATGATTCCGGGCGTATTTTACGGCCCCGGAGTGGACACGACGAAGCTGTCCCTTTCCCCCAAGGAGCTGGTCAAAGGTCTTTCAACGCCGTACCGCCTCAACGCGGTCTTCGAGGTCTCGGTCGGAGGTGTGGCGCATCAGGTGATGGTGAAGGACGTCGCCGTCCATCCCGTCAGCCGCCAGCCCTTGCACGTGGACCTGTACCGGGTCGACGACACCCGCCGCGTCGATGTGCGCGTGCCGGTGACGACCCACGGTCGCCCCGTCGGCGTCGTCCGCGGTGGCACCCTCCACGTGGTCTTCCGTGACCTGCCGATTCGCTGCGTGCCCAGCAAGATCCCCTCGATCATTGACATCGACGTCTCACATCTCGACATCGGTGACGCGGTCGCCGTGGCGGACCTGGGCCTCGACGACGGCATCGAGGTGCAGTTCAAGCCGGACCGCCGCGTCGTCCTCTGCACCGAGAGCCGTGCGATCGAAGAAGAAGAAGAAGGCGAAGGCGAAGGCGAAGCGGTCGCGACCGAAGCCCCCGAGAGCTGAGCTTCCCGCTGACCTGTCGACGAAGGCCGCCACTTTGGCGGCCTTTGTCGTTCATTAGAAGGACCTGTCCGTGCATCTCATCACCGGCCTCGGCAATCCCGGCCCCCAATACGAGGGCAACCGTCACAACGTGGGCTTCATGGTCGTCGACCGCCTCGTGGATCGGTGGCGTGCCCCGTCGCTCCGCGAGAAGTTCAAAGGAGAGTTCGCGAAAGCGTCGTTTCGCGGCGAGGACGCAATACTCCTCGAGCCGATGACCTTCATGAACCTGAGCGGCGAGTCGGTGAGGCCGGCGATGCAGTTCTTCAAGATCGCCCTCGGTGACGTGGTCGTCATCCACGACGAACTCGACCTGCCCTTCGGTGAGGTGCGCATCAAGGTCGGCGGCGGGGCCGCGGGCCATAATGGCCTCAAAAGCATCACCCAGCACGGCGGGGGCAACGGCTTCCTGCGCGTCCGGGTTGGTATCGGCCGGCCCCGGTCGGGGCGTCCGGAGGGCCATGTCCTCAGTGATTTCGCGGCGATCGAGCGCGCGGAGCTCCCCGACGTCCTCGATCGGGCTGCCGCTGCGGTGGAGGGCATCCTCGTCCATGGGGCCCAAAAAGCCATGAATCGGCTCCACGGTGACAAGAAGAAGACTTCGAAAAAACCGGACCCCGCTGGCTGAGGGGCCCCGAACCTGCTACACGACGCGCCTTCCTCGCTCCGGCATCCCGCCGGGGCCGCCCAGTCCGGGAGGACATGAAATGACCCAGCTTGCTGAGAGTGGCAGTACGCAGCCGCGCCACCACGAATACGAGACCATCTACATCCTGAAGCCGAACACCCTGCCCGCCGATGCGGACAAGGTCTCGAACAGGGTGGAAGAGGTCATGACGCGCCTCGACGGCAAGATCGTCGAGGTCGACAACTGGGGTAAGCGCCTGCTCGCCTACTCCATCCAGAAGAACAGCCGCGGGATCTTCGTCTACCTTCGTCACGTGTCGAAGAACGACGTCGTCGCCGAGGTCGAGCGTAACCTGCGTCTCCTCGATCACGTGCTTCGTTACCAGACGATTCGCATCAACGTCGGCGTCGACCCTGCCGCGTTCGAGATCGACCCCGAAGAGGTGAAGTTCATCGCCGTCGAGGAAGAGCCGGAAGAGCCGGAAGAAGAGGAAGCGGAAGAGGGTGCTGAGGCTGCCGAGGGCGCCAAGGCCGCCGAAGGTGCCGAGGCTGCTCCCGCCGCCGAGGGCGCCGAAGCCGCTCCCGCCGCCGAGGGCGCCGAAGCCGCTCCCGCCGCCGAGGGCGCCGAAGCCGCTCCCGCCGCCGAGGGCGCCGAAGCCGCTCCCGCCGCCGAGGGCGCCGAAGCCGCTCCCGCGACCGAAGGTGCCGAGGCCGCTCCTGCGACCGAAGGTGCCGAGGCCGCTCCCGCCACGGACGCTGCCGCGTCCGACGACAAGTCCGAGTGAATCTCTCTCAGCAGACGATAAGGTAATAGACCAATGGCATACGAAGAGAGTTCCGAAAAAGGCGCAATCGTGCGCGAATCCCGCACCGACGCCGATCCCCTCGGCCTGCGCCGCAAGCGCGGTGGCCGGAAGCGCCCGCCCTCCTTCACCTTGGAGACGGACTTCAGGTTCGACTACAAAGATCCGCAGCAGCTTCGGTACTTCATCACCGAGCGCGGCAAGATCGTCCCCCGGCGCATCAGCGGGCTGTCCGCGAAGCAGCAGCGCCAGCTCACCCTCGCCATCAAGCGGGCGCGTAACATCGCCCTCCTTCCCTACACTGCGACGAAGTGAGCTGAACGATGGCAGGTAACATTCAAGTGGTCCTCCGGGAGGACTTCGACAATCTCGGGGCTTCTGGCGAGATCGTGAAGGTCCGTCCGGGTTACGCCCGCAACTTCCTCATTCCCCGCGGCCATGCCGTGATCGCCACCCGGTCCAACATCGCCCAGGCTGAGCACGAGCGTCGTCTCGCCCTCTCCCGGCTCGAGAAGGAGCGTCAGGAGGCGGAAGAGCAGGCCAAGGCGCTCAAGGGGCTCTCAGTGCAGATCGCCAAGGAAGCCGGCGAGAAGGGCAAGCTCTTCGGTTCGGTCACCGCCCAGGACGTCATCGAGGCTCTCGCCCGCAAGGGCATCGAGATCCCCCGCAAGAAGCTCATCATGCCCGAGGAAGCCATCAAGGAGACTGGTGACTACCAGCTCTTCGTGAAGTTCCCCGCTGGCGTGAAGGCGCCGTTCAAGCTCCGCGTCAAAACGAAGAGCTGAAACAGCGTCGCCTGGGCCGCGATACCCGGCGCGATCTCGCCTCGCTTGCTGCGCTGCCTGCTCAGCTACTTTACGTAGCCTCCGCGGGCTGCTCGCAACCGAGGCGACCTCGCTTGGGTCTCACGACCCATGCAACACTGTTTGATTGAGTGAGACGAGGGGCGTGCTTCCACTGGGGGGTGCGCCTTTCTCGCGTTTTCTTCCCAGGCTTTCCCGGGCAACTCACAGAAAAGTGGCGGCTATCCCCAGCCTATCCACTTGCGCGGGGGGGCTCTTCTCGTAGTCTGAGCGTCCGCCGTGGGGCCTCGACGGTTCCTGGCAGATCGACGGACGTCATAGAAGTGGAAGATCTGAGCAACGCCTTCGAAGAGGCACGGTCCGCGACCCAGAACAGCGCGAGCGGCCGGGTGCCGCCGAACTCCCTCGAGGCTGAACGCGCGGTGATCGGCGGTGTCCTCCTCGAGAACGAGGCGATGGACGCGGTCCTCGAGATCGTGAAGAAGGACGATTTCTACAGCGAGGCGAACGCCCAGCTCTTCGAGTCGATGACGGCCCTCTCGGCGACCGGTACGCCGATCGACAGCGTCACGATCCGCAACCAGCTCGAGGCCCGCGGTAAGCTCGCGGCGGTTGGCGGCGACGACTACCTCTTCGAGCTGACCAGCACCATACCGACCGTCGCGAACATCGAGTCCCACGCGAAGATCATCAAAGAGAAGGCCCTCGTTCGGCGCCTCATCACGGCCTGCCACGAGGTCGCGGCGAAGGGCTACGGAGACTACGGCGACCCGGAGCTCTTCCTCGACTCGTCGGAGAAGGCGATCTTCGACGTCGCCCAGGAGAGCGTCCGGAGCCCCTACGAGCACGTGAAGGACGTCGTCTTCCGAACCTTCGAGGAGCTCCAAAAAGCAGCGGAGCGGGGCGAGAAGGTCACCGGGTTGCCGACGGGTTTCAAAGCCGTCGACGACATGACGAGCGGCATGCACCCCGGCGACTTGATCATCATCGCCGGCCGCCCGGGCATGGGGAAGACCGCCTTTGCCGTCAACGTGGCGGTCAACGCCTGCATGGCCCGCAAGGAGGGCGTCGCGGTCTTCTCCCTCGAGATGCCCAAAGAACAGCTCGTTCGGCGAATGCTCTGCTCCGAGGCCCGGGTCGACGGCACGCGCATGCGCGCCGGTCAGCTCTGGCGCGACGACTGGCCGAAGCTCGCCCGGGCCGCCGGCGCGCTCTCGGACCTCCCCCTCTGGATCGACGACACCCCGGGCCTGTCCATGACCGAGCTCCGGGCGAAGTCGCGGCGCATCAAGAGCAAGAACGACCTCGGTCTGATCGTGGTGGACTACCTCCAGCTGATGCGCAGCGGCAGCAAGAACGACAGCCGCGAGCAGGAGATCAGCGAGATCAGCCGAAACCTGAAGATGCTCGCCAAGGAGCTCAGCCTTCCGGTCATCGCGCTCTCGCAGCTCAACCGTGGGGTCGAGTCCCGGGCCGGGAAGGACAAGCGCCCACAGCTCTCGGACCTCCGTGAGTCCGGCGCCATCGAGCAGGACGCGGACACCATCTGGTTCGTCTACCGCGAAGAGATGTACAACCGCGACGAGCCCAACGCGAAGAACCGCGCCGAGATCATCATCGGCAAGCAGCGCTCGGGCCCCACCGGCACCGCCCACGTCGCCTTCTTCAGCGAGTATACGCGCTTCGACAACATGGCCTCCGACGAGCACGGCGGCGGCGACTTCTCGGATTAGACTGCACAAAACAGTGCCTCCTGGAGAGTGAGACACAAGCGAGGTGGTCCCGGTTGCGAGCAGCCCGCGCAGCCTACCCTTTGTAGGTGAGCAGGCAGCGCAGGAACCGGGGCCAGATCGCGCCGTGGATCGCGCTCCAGGCGATGCTGTTT
>Ga0164313_10001502_pt1 | contig 20607 bp, 13 predicted proteins | sample GuaBasSedimGuay4_FD_113735 | JGI IMG/M metagenome (GOLD analysis project Ga0164313, IMG submission 113735) | Subseafloor sediment microbial communities from Guaymas Basin, Gulf of California, Mexico - Guay4, Core 4569-4, 0-3 cm | ecosystem: Environmental > Aquatic > Marine > Hydrothermal vents... | reverse complement strand
CCGGTGAAGGAGCTTTTAGTAAATATTAAAAATACCACAGGAGGCGGAGAGGAGCGATATACCATTGTCCGCACCAATGATGAGATTGGTGAGCTGGCTGAAGGATACAATGAGATGACCAGCAAGATCCACACATATGTGGAGAGCATTTCAAAAATGAACCGGGAACTGGAAGGAAAGGTGAAGGAGCGAACCAGTGAGGTGGTGCAGCAAAAAGAGGAGATTGAAGCTCAAAAGGAGGAGATAGAGGCACAACTTGACATGGCCACCCTTCAGCGGGATACTATTTTGAGTCAGAAGGATCAGATTCTGGATAGCATTCGTTATGCCGAGCGGATTCAATCTGCCATTTTGCCGCCTGCCCACCATTTATCCGATTACCTGTCTGATCATTTTGTACTATTTAAGCCCAGGGATATCGTTAGTGGAGACTTTTACTGGACCAAACAACAGGATGATAAACTCCTGATTGCGGTTGCCGATTGCACAGGACATGGCGTTCCAGGAGCTTTCCTGAGTATGCTCGGGATCTCCGCAATGAACGAGATTATCAATCGGAACGAAGGACTCAGGGCCAACGAAATACTTGAAAGGCTCCGGGATTTTATGATTACTTCGCTTCATCAGACTGGTTCTAAAGGCGAATCCCAGGATGGCATTGAGATCGCCCTGTGTATCATCGATCCCAGGAATAAAACCCTGGAGTTTGCAGGAGCCAATCGACCGGTGTACCTGGTCAGTGGAGATTCCGTTCAACATATAAGGCCCGACAGGATGCCCATAGGTATCTATGACCATAAAGTACTACCCTTTTCCAGTCAAAAGATTAAAATAGAGAAGAATGATGCCCTCTACCTTTTCTCTGATGGCTTTGTGGATCAACTGGGCGGTCCGTTGCGAAAAACGTTCCGATCGAGAAAATTCAGAAATCTCCTGCTTGAGGTTCAGAATAAACCTATGGAAGATCAAAAACGTATCCTGAATGATACCCTGGAAGCCTGGCAGGGAGATGTGGAACAGATAGATGATATACTGGTGATCGGGATCAGGCTCTAATCCTATTTGTTCTAAGCATCTGTATTTATGTATTCGAAATCAAGTTTGGACATCCTTGACATCTCCTGACCCACTTCCAGCATATCCTCATCATCTTCTTCGTAAAGCCACTTAACCAGAATCTTCAAACTCAAATCATTTAGTACATTGAGTGCCTTAAATATGTCGAGAATGTATTTGGCCGACGTTGAATTAAAATATTCAAAGTTGAACTGGACAATAAGGTTGGAAGACCTTTCAGATCTGCTCATCCCAGATTGCTCTTTGGCATAACCATCCAGCCATTCTAAAATAGGCAAATAGAATTTACGTACATTCTCAGGCCGTGATTCACCGGAAAAATCAAATTGATTCGATTCTGGGTCTAGAATAACGCTTGGTGAATTAAATGTGGGTTCAATGACTAGCTTTTCCATGAGTTATTCGTTTATAGTAATTTGCATTTGAAAAAATGAATGTGTCTGATCCATAAGTGAGAAAGAGTACTGGATATCTTTCTCTGCTCGAAGGGCCATGGTGATCAACCCCAGGCCTGCTCCATTGTCATCCACCCCGGCTTCTTTATTAATCACATCCTCGTACAATGACTTCAGTGCTTCATTGTCAAGCTGGTTCACCCGATCAAGCTTAAATTTAAGATCCTCTACTACATCGTTGGTTACCAGGTTTCCCACTGTGACAATGAACTCTTTTCCCCGTTTCTTTATGGCAAGCACGGGTAACTTTTTCTTACTCCGGGCAGTTGTCTGATCGCGTGCAGCATACTTGTAAATATTATCAATAGACTCAACCACGGTCCCGTAAAGTCTTTTTTTGGCAGGCTTCTTCATGGCGTTGAACGCCTCTGACGACCGTAATTTATTAAGTATCATCTCCATGGTTGCAAAGGAGATAGGACCTTTAAAATCTACGATAACTTCAGCTTTTGCCATACAATTTAAAATCTCTGATATGCTGCTCTGTCAGATTGACAAAGTAATAAAAAAAAGTCTAATAAGATTGTAACCTCTTAAATTTGAATATATTCGTATTTAGCTTTGAGAAAGTGTGAAATATAGCAATAGAGTAATCCATGAGTGAAGCCATATTAAAAGCATTGATGCAACTTTTTGCGCTTATTGTTGATATTGATGCAATTCAGGAAATATCGGAAAAGGAGAAAGCCATTATCCGGTCCTTTCTTTCCCGCCAGCTTTCAAGTGAACTGGTGGAGAAATACATGGATATTTTTGATGAATACCTCCATATTTACCACCAGGATCACATCGAAAAGGGAAGCAAGAAGGGTAAAAAAAGAACCGCACTTACAGCGGTAAGGATCCTCTCCATTTGTGAAACCATCAACGAGGAACTGGAACAGAGACAGAAGGTTTATGTCATTTTCCAGATGATAGAGTATATTGCCTATGGGATTGAGATCCGTGAAACAGAACTTGATTTCCTGCAAACAGTAGCTTCGGCATTCAATATGGATGAGGATGAATACCAGGACATTCTGAGTTTCATCATCTACTCACTGAACGAAATTCCCCGTAAAGAGTCTGTACTGCTTATTAACAGCGACGAAGAATACAGTGTTCAGGGGGTACATCACCTCTGCTATACAAACCTTCAAGGGGAGATCTCGTTTTTAAATATTCCCAGTGTGAATACCTATGTCATGCGATATCATGGCAAAGAGGACCTTTTTCTCAACGGGCAGATCATTCATTCGGGATTAACTTATTCATTTGAACATGGTTCGTCCATCCGGGGCCAGAATATTGAAGCCATCTATTATACAGATGTGGCTGGAACCTTTTCAACTTCATCCATCTCAACAAAAATAACATTCCTGGCCAGGGATGTGGAGTTCCGTTTCAAAAACAGCGACAATGGAATTCATGGTTTCCAGCTATCGGAACAATCAGGGAAATTGGTTGGAATTATGGGGGGTAGCGGTGTGGGCAAATCAACATTGCTAAATGTACTTAACGGAAACCTCAGGCCTCAAAAAGGGGAGATACTGATTAATGGGTATAACCTGTATGAAGAAAAGGAAAAGCTGAATGGGGTGATCGGTTTTATTCCACAGGACGATCTGCTGCTGGAAGATCTTACAGTTGAGCAAAACCTCTATTACAATGCCAAATTATGCCTGGATGACTACGATGAGGATAAGATCCATCAAGTCGTCAAACAGGTATTGATCGATCTGGACCTCTATGAAATCCGTCACCTGAAGGTGGGAAAACCCCTGAACAAGGTGATCAGCGGTGGACAGCGAAAAAGAGTGAATATAGGCCTGGAGCTTATTCGTGAACCTTCTATCCTTTTTGTGGATGAACCCACTTCAGGGCTCTCTTCTGTGGACTCAGAAATGGTAATGAACCTGCTTAAGGAACAGGCCTTTAAGGGGAAACTGATTATTATAAATATCCATCAGCCTTCGTCGAACCTATACAAAATGTTCGACCGGATCATTTTCATGGATAAAGGAGGATACCAGATCTATTGCGGGAACCCTTCAGAAGCTGTGGTCTATTTTAAGACCAGAAGTAACCATGCCAATGCCAAAGAGGATCAGTGTGTAAAATGTGGAAATGTGGATCCCGACCAGGTGCTCCAGATTATTGAGGCCAAAATAGTCAATGAGTATGGGAAACTCTCACGAACCCGCAAGATAAGTCCCAAGGAGTGGTTTGAATATTTCAGGAACAGCAACTCACGTCGAACCATGCCGGAACCAGTAAAAGAAGAGCTGCCTGAGAACTTCTACAGTGTACCCAGCCTGTTTAAGCAGACAAAGATCTTCTTTACCAGAGATATTCTGTCCAAAATTACCAACCGGCAGTACATCCTGATCAGCCTCCTGGAGGCACCCCTTCTGGCAGTGATCATGGGTTATTTCACCAAGTACTTCAGCGGCACCACCGACAATCCGGCTGCCTATGTATTCCGTAACAATGTGAATCTGCCTGCTTTTCTGCTTATGAGTGTGATTGTGTTTCTTTTTCTTGGCTTAACCATTAGCTCGGAAGAGATCATCAAGGACCGAAAAATCATTCAACGCGAATCGTTCCTTAACTTAAGTCGTGGCAGTTACCTGAAAGCTAAAATCCTAATTATGTTTTTGATCTCTGCCTTTCAGTCAATTACCTATGTGCTGATCGGCAACCTGATCTTTGAAATTTATGGAATGGGATTCAGTTATTGGCTGGTCCTTTTCTCCACCGCCTGTTTTGCAAATCTGCTGGGCCTGAATATCTCTGCAGGTCTGAATTCAGTTGTCACCATCTACATACTGGTTCCACTGATGCTTATTCCCCAGATTCTGTTCTGTGGTGTCCTGGTTAAATTTGACAAGCTGCACAAAAGACTTACAAATTACGAGTATGTACCTGTCTTAGGCGACCTGATGACATCACGCTGGGCCTATGAAGCGCTAACTGTGGAGCAGTTTAAAAACAATAAATACCAGCAAATCTTTTATGATATCGATAAGAAGTGGAGCAATTCGGATTACCCTCAAGCATTTCTGATTCCCAAATTGAAGGATAAACTGAATGAGATTCAGGAGGATCTAATGGACAATTCAAATCCGGAAAAGGTAAGGGTTAATATAAATATCCTGCATGACCAGCTTCTCAATTTTACTCAAATGGTTCCCAAGATTAGCTTCAATACCGATCTCTATCTGGATCCCGGGTCCTTCAATGATTCAGTGGCCAATATGACCAGGTCCTATTTGAGTGAGCTTGATCCGATATTCCGACACAATAGGACCCAATTTAAAAGGCGCAAAAATGAGATGGAAAAAACACTCATTGACGAGATGGGGGCTGAGGCTTACACAAATTTCAGAAACAGGTATGATAACCTAAGACTTACAGAAATAGTGGTCAATCGGGATGTGCTTCACAAAGTGGAGCAAAAAGACGGTAAACTGATCAGAAAGTATCAACCCATTTACCAGGATCCTGGTTCAAGATATGGAAGGGCTCATCTATATGCCCCTTATAAGATGCTGGGGGGGCTTAAGATCGATACCCTCTGGTTTAATGTACTGGTTATCTGGGTGTCTGCCTTCTTCCTCTATTTGGCCTTATATTTTAATTTGCTCAGAAAGTTACTTACCAGGTTTGAGACCATTAAGTTTAAAAAGAGACAATCCTCCGAAATCCGATTGTAAAGGAGAGTATGTTGTTATTGATCAACAAAGGATCTTTATTGGTAACAGGAATTAAATCGGATTGATACTGGATCTCGGCAAAAAGGTGAAACTGATTTAGCCGGTATTCAAGTCCGGTTCCTAAAGTCAATCCCAAAATAGTACCATTTTGAGTCTTCAGCGGATAGGCTGACTCGGTTTCATAATTCAATAGAAAATCGAGACGGGGACCCAATAAGAAATAGGGAACCAGATGCTCCAGGTCAAAGCGATAACGGGCCAGGGTCGAAACTGAAATATAGGTGAATTTTGAAGTGAATTCATCTCCTTCATTGACCTCGATCCTGTCATCATCAGCATGATTTACAGTGATTGATTCGGTTGTGGTTTTACTCCCCTTATCCAGGTAAGCCAGATCCAGCTGAAAACTAAAATGCTCTCCTTTAAAGGCCTCCACAAAAAAAGCAGCTGCTACTCCTGTTACAGGCTCAGTATCCAGGGTAAAATCGAGATTAGTAAATTTCCAGCTCTGATTGGCTACCGAGACACCCGCTTTCAAACCAAAGCTGGCAGGAGCCTGTCCCTGCACCACAGGGGTGAAGGCGATCAGGAGCATCCATATGGGGTATATATACAGGTTCATTCCACTATAATTTTTTCCACTGTCACCATCTTTCCATAACTAAAACGGATGATATAAAGCCCGTTGCCAGTTTCCTTCAGATCCACTCCATATTCCAGATGGGGCAAACAGCCCTCAAAACGGGATTCTAATACTACCTGTCCCGATGCATTGTAAACCACCAGGGAGATATCCCCCTCCCACTCGTCAGGTAGCTCAAAGGTAAAGTGGCCGGGATTTGGATTGGGTGAAATTAAGATATGGGCGCCACTCTCTTTTTTTGCTGAGCCTTCCCCTGAATCAACCACCTTATTCAGTACCTGGTTATCTGGATCAACCTGGATACTGTCCACCGGATGTTTAAATTCAAACTGATAATTCTCCTCCCCGTTTTGATGGAACACACGAACTGTACTGTCCCCTCCAGGATAGTAAATTTTGTACTCCATTGACATCTTGAAAAGGGGAGTTAGCTCAGAGGATCCGGTCTGAACCGATTGCATATCAAGCATTCCGCCCTGCTGTTGCCAACTCACTGAGTAGACAGGATATCCGTAACCGAAATACCATTGATCAAAAAAGTCTTTAAAATCCATTCCTGAGGTCTCCTCCAGCACCTCCATGAAATCCAACCCGCTAGCCACCCCATTTCCGTAAGTTTCCAGAAAAGTGTTGAGCGTTCTGAAAAACAGGTCATCATCCTGAAGTTCGAACCGAATCATATGCAGCAATGCCATTCCTTTGTTATAGGAGAGGTTACCACTAAAGATCCGTGCATCGTTAAGGGCTTCCTGAGCCGGGATATATACCGAACCGTCGGGCTCCAACAATGCCCGGCCAAACCTGTAGGCTCGTTCACCATCTGCATATTCCGGAGCCAGGTTTTCTGTAGCCAGGTATCCAGCATAAGTGGCAAAACCTTCATTGATCCAGATGTCCTGCCAGGTAGCGCAGGTTACATGGTTCCCAAACCAGGAGTGACCCAGTTCATGTGCCACCAGATAAAAATCAAAGCTCCCCATTCCGGTCATGGTCTGATGTTCCATCCCCCCTCCCCAGGGCCAGAGGTAATGTCCGTATTTCTCATTCCGGAACGGGTAGGGACCAAACAGATCACAAAAAAGTTTCATCATGGGAATGGTGGTCTCAATTTGCTCCTGATAGGTATCCAGACATCCCGGAAGATCGTAGATGAAATTCTGGATAAACACTGGATTGGTAAATCCCGTTGGCAGGGCTTCAATGTTGTACTCTATATAGTCAGCCACCGCAATGGAGATGAGGTAATAGGCAATGGGGTAATTGGATCTCCATTGGTAACGTACCTTTCCATTGGGATAGTGGGTGGTGGCTGTGTGCAACCCATTGGAAACCCCCATCAATTCGTAATCGGTGGTAATAAATACATGCACCGAGTCGGCTTTATCTCCCAGGCTCTGCTTACATGGAAACCAGTCTTTTGCATAAAACGGCTCAGAGAGGGTAAAGGTAACCGGTATGTTCCAGTCTGAGTCTGTCTCTGTGACCATGCCTTCACCAGTTTGCCCACCATAAAAGACCTCTGTACTAATCAGGACCCCTGAATCAACAAGAGATGACAAAGCAATATAGAGCTGATCTCCGGCATGGGTGAAATTCATCTCATTTCCATCTACCTTAATCTTTTCAACCTCCAGGTTATGATGTAAATCGAATACCAGGGTATCGAGATGACCGTTTATCACCTCCACCAGGATGGTGACACTACCACCGATGCGATCGGAGCGGTTATCTGCTGTGACATCCAATCCGTAAAACTTCACATCGTACTCCTCCATCAGGGGATTTGAACTGAAATTTCGCGAAGCAAGGGTCGGGGATTGCACGATCCTGGCCTTTTCTCCTCTAAAATTGAACTGGGAATCTCCTTCAGAACCCAGAGTGGGGAGATCCTGAGCATAACCAAATACATGGCAAACTGTGGTGATAAACAGCAATGAGATCATTTTGTTAATACCCGCTGGTCTCATAATTCTTTGTAAGTTCTGAAAATTTTAACTTTGTTTCAACGAACTAAAATAAATATTTTATGCCGCGTATATTTAATCCCGTAGATATCAGTAAAGAGGAGAAGGAGGTCAGAAAAGACTATTTTGATCGCCATACCCCGTATGTCATTTGTGATGCATATGCCATTGAAGGAGAGAAGTTTGAAGTGAAAGTCCGACTGGGAAACGAATACAACCATCCGGACGATCCCGATCACCATATAAAATATGTGCAGTTATGGAACCGTGAGACCTTCCTTGCCGAAGCCCATTTTGCACCCGGCTCGCTAGGAAACAAACCTGAGCAAATGGAGGTGGATTTCTACATTGTACCCGGACCGGTATCCATGAACCTATCGGCCATGTCGGTCTGTACCAAACACGGACTCTGGCAGAGTGAATCGAAAGAGGTGACCGTAAAGAAGAGATAACTTGACCGGTCAGTCGAGCAGCTCCTCTACCTCCTCTATTTCACCGTAACCATCCACACCTACCCAGGAGACAAATGCGATTTTCCACTCCCCTTCAAGCTTCTCCAGGAACCTGACCTGTATACTATTAATCTCATGCGTATCCTCCCCATAATCTGAGGTCCACTTCTGATCGCAGACTACAAAGGCTGAACCGGGATGGATCTTCATCCGGTAGTTGTATTTTTCTACTGTGATGTGGAGTTCCGGATTCAGGTCATCTTCTGTTTCATCGCCCAGTAAATGCTTGCCAACCTCTTCCCAGCCTTCAAGGAAAACATAGCTGTCGGGGCCTGCTGTTAATCGCATATTTAACGAATCCTGCACATGCGTTGCGTAGACCGATTCGTAGTCTCTTTCCAGATATGCATCTGTTTCCTGGTTGATTACAGCAATAATGGCAGCCCGTTCCTTGTCCATGTCAATTTCCTGCTCACAACCTGTAACGCCTGTAAGGGCTATGGCCAGAATAAAAAGAATTGTGTACCTCATAATTAGAAAAATTAGATTAGTGATTAGTAAGGGCTAATGGAGCCCACCGTCCCGTAGATGCAAAATACAACAATGAAGTGTTAAAGTCAATTTATTGTTACATTTGCTGTCAGTGAAAAAACAGTTTGTCATATGGTTGTCACTGTTATGGATCAGCTTTTACGGGATCGCTGCAGAGCGTTCAAACCCGGTACCCGTCAACGGTATACTTGACCTTCGGAATGAAGTGGTTGATGACCAAACCTACATCAGCCTGAACGGGGAGTGGCGGTTTCACTGGCAGGAACTGATTGTCCCTGAGTCGGTCCACCCGATGATGGAAGAGGATCCCGGAATTGTGGTCAGGATCCCCTCCTTCTGGAACAGTTATGAAATAAATGGAGAGACCCTTCCGGGAAATGGGTACGGTACTTATCAACTCACTATAATCCTGCCTGAAAACCATCAAACTGCCCTCTGTTTTGACATTCCGGTATTTGATGTGGCCTATAAATTTTATCTAAATGATTTACTGGTCAACTTCAATGGCAGAGTAGGAACCTCACGCGAAGAGGAGGAACCCTGGTACGAACCTTACAGCTTTTGTTATAAACCAGATTCCGATACACTTAATCTTCTAATCCAGGTCTCCAATTTCCATCACAGAAGAGGTGGTTTCTGGAAATCCTTATATATGGGAGGACCAGAGAAAGTGCTGGGCAAAATGATGCACCGGAGAATGTATAACTACTCCACCATCGGGGTCCTGTTTTTCTTCTTCCTATTTTACCTTATTTTCTGGTTCGTCTCTAAATGGGATTACCTGATGCTTCTGTTTGCACTTACGGCTCTGGGGATCCTGGTTCGATCGGTGAACACAGGGCTCTATTTCTCCAACGCCTTTATAGAAACCCCATGGGCCTGGCAGATACGAATGGAATACCTGGGCTCTTACATGGCTTATATTTTCGGAGTATTATTTCTGAACCAGATTTTTCCGGCCAGGTATATGAAACCGGTGATCAGAGTGAATACCATCCTTTTTACAGGGGCTAGTATATCTCTCTTTATACTTCCGACACACCTTTTCAGCTATGAAATGTTGGTATTCCAACCAGCCCTTCTCCTGTTCCTGGTTCATTACCTGGTTAAAGGCTTCCTCGGAGCACTGAGGGGGAAGGTCATAGATGCCATCTTCTTTTGCTCACTTGGGCTCTTTATTTATGCCATGGTGAATGACATTCTACTGGCCAATAGTGCAGGGGCCATACATCACAACTATCTGACCCAGGTCTCCTTCCAGGTATTTATTTTTGCCATGTCGGTGCTGATCATCATGCAATGGTTGCGCAACTACAATACCCGTTTACAACTGGAATCCTCCCTTCGATTCAAAAACAAAGTGCTATCGGTGATCGCTCACGACTTAAAGAATCCGGTGGCCAGTGTGGCCCAGTTCTCCGAACTTCTGGCGGACAAACCCGATCTCGCCCGGAAGGATCACATCATCAACTCCTTAAAAGAGTCTTCTCAGGCTGCAGTCACCCTCCTGGACAACCTCCTTTACTGGGGCAGGAGTCAGTCCGATGAACTCGTTATTAAGGCGGTACCACTGGATATTGAAAAAATGATAAATGCTGTACAATCCCTCTATGCACATATGATCGGTCAGAAAGAGATAGATTTCAAGGTAGATATACCCCCCGGAATTTATGCATATGGAGATAAAGCACTTGTAAATATTGTGATTCGAAATCTTCTGTCCAATGCCATAAAATTTACCCCGAAGAGTGGATCCATTCAAATTAAGGTCTTTGAAGAGGGTGAATTTGTAAGATGTGAGATCATTGACAATGGTGTGGGTATCAAACCTGAGATCCTGGATGAGTTTGAAAAAAACGGAATGATGGGATCATCAACAGGTACTGATCACGAGGTAGGAACGGGACTGGGGCTGCAGCTTGTCAGGGATCTTGTAAATAAAAATGGTGGATCGTTACAAATAGAAAGTACACTGCAGAATGGCTCCACATTTTCATTTACAATTCCAAAATATAAATAAAATTGCCATGAGGATTATTAAGAAGAAGGCGGTAGAAGAAAAGGACAACAGGATCATCCTGATCAGGAAGGGTGAAGGTGCAGGCCAACAGATTGCAGATGATAGGCAACGAGCCTATCTTCAAGAGAGATTGAAAACCAAAAAAGAGGTTTCCATATTAAATCAATTCGATCCGCTGGTTATTGTAATAAGTATTGATTCGCTTGAGCAGCCGGAAGGCAGCAGGCTGGAAGGTGCCAGAAAAGCCGGATTTAATGTACATCCTGTTCTGAAAGACCAGGAGGTGGATTCGGTGGTGGTTATAAATGAAGGGGTGGAGCAGGCGGAGTGTATCGCTTTCGCTGAAGGGCTGGCTCTTTCAAATTACCAGTTTTTAAAATACCAAACCAGCGCCAGGTCGCTATCAAACAAGCTGGGGGAAATTGGGCTCATAGATAAAGGGCTTACAAACAAGGATGTGGTGAACCTCAATCACCTGGTTGAAGCAGTATATCTTACCAGGGACCTGGTGAATGAACCACTCTCCTACCTGACAGCTGTTCGACTTTCAGCTGAAATAGAGAAAATGGGAGCCGAAGCCGGATTTTCGGTAGAGGTCTTCAATAAGAAGAAGATAGAATCCTTAAAGATGGGTGGATTGCTGGCAGTCAATAAGGGCAGCCTGGATCCTCCCACATTTTCCATTCTCACCTGGAAGCCCGAAGGTGCGGTAAACAGTCATCCCATTGTGCTGGTGGGGAAAGGGGTAGTTTTTGATACTGGCGGACTTAGCCTGAAGCCCACACACGACTCCATGGATTATATGAAATGTGATATGGGTGGAGCCGCTGCGGTTGCCGGGGCCTTTTATTCAATTGCAAAAAACCAGCTCCCAGTGTGGATCATAGGATTAATCCCGGCCACAGACAACAGGCCGGATGGAAATGCATATGTTCCAGGCGATGTGGTTACCATGTACAATGGAACCACAGTGGAAGTGCTTAATACAGATGCCGAAGGAAGAATGTTGCTGGCCGATGCCCTGAGCTATGCCGGACAATACGATCCTGAACTGATCATCGAACTCTCGACCCTTACAGGATCTGCCCAGATGGCCATCGATAAATACGGTATTGTGGGTATGGGGAATGCCCCTGGTGAAACCATGGAAGCCCTTAAGGAGAGTGGAGAGTATACTTCCGAAAAAATCGCCCAGTTTCCCTTCTGGGATGAGTATAAAGAACAGCTGAAGTCGGATGTGGCTGATCTGAAAAATATCGGGGGCAAATTTGCCGGAGCCATCACTGCAGGAAAGTTCCTGGAACACTTCACCAACTTCCCCTACATTCACCTGGATATTGCAGGGCCCTCCTTTAACAAGGCTCCATTCAATTACAGAGGCAAAGGAGGCAGTGGTGTGGGAGTCAGGATCCTCTACAACTACTTTCTCAGCAGGTCACAATAATAAATGAATCCATGAGTAAAAAAATAAAAATCGGAATTTCCCACGGGGATATCAATGGGATCGGTTACGAGGTAATCATAAAGACCCTGATGGACAAAAGGATCAGCGAAATATGTACCCCCATTGTTTTCGGATCACCAAAAGTGGCAGCCTATCACAAAAAAACACTGGATATAGAAAATATCTCCTTCACAGGGATCAACTCTCCCGAGGAGGCAAAAGGAAACAGAAACTATATCATAAACTGTGTGGATGAAAACATCAGGGTAGAGCTTGGAAAATCCACAGACAGTGCAGGAATCTCTTCATTCAAGGCACTCGATGCAGCGACAGTTGCACTTGCATCCGGAGCAATTGATGCCCTGGTCACGGGGCCTGTAAGCAAACAGAATATTCAGCATTCCAACTTCAATTACAACGGGCACACAGAGTACCTGCAAGCCCAATTCAGAGTCGATGAAGTAATGATGCTTATGGTCAGTGATTTGATGAAAGTGGGGCTTGTGGCTGGACATATACCAGTTTCAAAGTTATCCGCCTTCATTACAAAAGAGATGATCAAGGAAAAAATTGAGATCCTGGCCAATTCATTGCTGGAAGATTTTGGAATCAGGAATCCCACCATTGCTGTGCTGGGGCTAAATCCTCATGCGGGTGATGATGGTTTGTTGGGTAGTGAAGAGAATGAGGTGATTATCCCGGCCATTAATGAATCGAAAAAGGCCAATTTCTCAGTTTTCGGACCCTTTTCGGCTGATGGCTTCTTTGGATCGGGGCGGTTTACAAAGTTTGATGCTGTTCTTGCCATGTATCATGACCAGGGCCTGGCTCCTTTCAAAGCCCTAAGCATGGAAAATGGAGTCAACTTCACTGCCGGATTACCCGTGGTAAGGACCAGTCCCGCTCATGGGACTGCATTTGAACTGGCTGGAAAAAATGAGGCCTCTGCCGACTCATTCCGCAACGCCATCTATCTTGCCATTGATGCAGTTCGAAACAGGGAGCTACACAGGGAGATCTCAAACAATCCGCTCTCTCCGAGAACTACTCGTACAAACGGCAAAGATGAGTCGCTTGAAAACCTTGAATCAAACTCATAAGTCCCTGAGGGATAATAGTCCCCTGATTTTCAAACGCTGGTCGAATAAGTCATGGGCCGTAATGGCCACTCTTCATAAAGTGATTATCATCGGAACCCTTTGCTGCAGCTATAACCTTCTTGCACAGAAACCCCTGACCGATCGCACCGGTGCTGATTCCATAAGCCTGCGCATGGAGTTGGAAGAGGTGGAGGCGGTGGCAGAGTCTCCATCTGAACTGGAGGGTGTCTCCCTAAAACCCCTGGTTGTTGTCACATCCCAGGATGTTATTGCTGCGGGGCACTCCTCTCCTGAAGAGATGCTGGAGTATTTACCAGATCTTGATATCCGACAGCGTGGTAATCATGGAACCCAGGCTGACCTTTCCATCCAGGGTGGATCGTTTGATCAATCCATGGTCCTTCTGAACGGGATCAATCTCTCTGATCCACAAACTGGTCATTTTCATCTAAACCTGCCTGTTGACCTCTCTGCCATATCTCAGGCAAAAGTACTGTCTGGTTCCGCTTCCCGTCGATTTGGAACACAGGCTTTCACGGGGGCTGTTAATTTCGAAACAGACCCCCTGGACACCACCCATGTTCAGGCAGGAGTCCTGTTGGGTCAGTATAGATTCCATAAGGCTTTTCTGAATGCCAATGTAAGTGGGAAATACCTCTCCACCCTGGCCAGCATCAGTACATCGGGAAGCGATGGGTACAGAGATAATACCGATTTCCGAACCAACCACTTTTTTATCCATACAACCACGGGAATCAGGAATGTAAATGCCCACCTTATGTTCGGTCTGAATACCAGAAAGTTTGGAGCAAATTCATTTTATTCCCCCAGGTTTCAAGAGCAATATGAAGAGACCTCAACAGGTTTTACTGCATTCAAACTCCTCCTGCGAAAACCCCTGTCGTCCTACACCCTGAACACCTATTGCAGGATGAACAAGGATTACTTTATACTGGACAGGTCAAATCCTGCCTTCTATCAGAACGACCACCTGACCCAGGTTGCCGGTACCGATCTGATCGGGAAATTTTCCTCCCGGGCCGGAGTTACCCAGGCAGGAATCCTGTTCAGAAGAGAAACCATCCTAAGCACTTCTCTTGGAGAGCCATTGGAACCGCCGGATTCAATGGTGATTAAGGCCGGTATTGCCTACAGTCACCGATATTTCAGAAACCAGGTGAACCTGAATATTAATCACACCTATGAAGGGAGGTGGGTTTCCCTCGAAGGAGGATTTCTTCTCCACTTTAACTCAGACCTTGGATCGGAACCCACACTGATGCCAGGACTCGATGTGAGCTTCAGGTTATCTCAGAAAATGAATCTTTTTGCATCGCTGAACCGGTCCATGCGTATGCCTACCTTTACAGATCTCTTTTACCAGGGCCCCACAAACAATGGCAATCCCCTTCTGATCCCGGAAAGGGCCACCACAGCAGAACTGGGTATCACCAGAAAGGGTGTCGACATTCAATCCACTTTAAGCGGCTTTTACAGGCAGGGAAGAGATCTTATTGACTGGATATGGATGGAGGATGAAAAATGGCATACCATGAATCTAACAGAAATTGACGCGGCCGGCAGCAATTTCAGTGTGCAATATAATCCTGGAACTACTGTGAACAAAATGGTTTCACTGGAGCAATGGAAGTTTGCGTACACATTTACCTACCTTACAAAGGTCTCTGAAGAGGTTATTTCACGTTACCTGCTCGACAATCTGAGGCACAAAGTATCCATGGGTTCTCACCTGGCCATCTTTAGAAACTTCAACCTCTTTATAGGACTCTCTTTTCAAGACAGGAACGGAAGCTTTTTAAAGTACGATGTGGATTCTGATGTTTCACTGGAGCAACCTTACGAACCCTTTCTTCTGATGGATGTAAAATTGAGTTATTCATTCAAAAGAATTCACATATACCTGAAATCCAACAACCTGCTAAACACGCACTATTATGATGTTGGGAATGTGATCCAACCAGGCAGGTGGAATATGGCCGGAATTGAGTTCAGATGAGAATCAATTGTACTGGTAGACACTCTTCTGGTTGTAAACAAACTGGAACAGGTGATCTTCCATGGGAAAACAGAACATAAAGCATTCTGTATCTGTTTCCTGGGGGAAATATACAAATCCGCTTACTGCCTTCCCGGGAGGGATCTGGCACGGTCTGAAAATCTCCTGGTTGACAATCTCTTTCTCCTCCTCGATCATTGACATATTTGACTTTATCTCCTTATTCTGAGAAGTGTAATTCCTTGCTGTTCCCAGCGAATTGAAAATCCCATCGGCAATATAGGCCGGATTTTCTGTAGCTATAAAACCGGTGGTACCCACCAGGATACTCACTCCCGTCTGTACAATTCCAAAGATGGAGTTGACCCTCTTCTCTCCTAACTTCTCTTCAAGGGTTTCATCATACGCGTGTAATACCCGTTGGGGATGAAATGCCATCCTGGGCGGAAGCTTTGAGGTATCGGCCATTGAACTGTCCAACAGTACGTAATAGAACTCGGATGGATTGATGGAAAGGGCATCAGGCGTATGATTGACCACCACAAAATCAAACACCATTAACTCATCGAAGATCCCGTCAAATCCTAACTCCACTTCAATGCCCTCACTGCTGAGGGGAAGATATTCCCTGCCATTGGCAAAGTTTCCTTCGGGAGCATCAGGCTCAATAACGGTAACTTTTGTGGGTACCGCACAGGATGAGAGAACCAGAAGTATTAGGACCAGTTTAAGGAGTACCTTCATTTTCCAGGATCTTTGATACTCTATTTTAATCAAAAACCCTGCCGAAAATCGCTACCCGATCATCGACCTATACTGATCGGCTGGAATAAGGTCATCCAGTTGTGAAGGATCAGAAAGTTTTATCCGAACCATCCAGCCATCGCCAAATGGCTGGGTATTAACCAGCTCCGGGGTATCTTCCAATGCAGGATTCACCTCCATTACCTCGCCATCAACTGGCATATAAAGATCAGAAACAGTTTTTACAGCTTCAATGGTTCCAAATGTATCGCCTCTGGAGAAAACTTCACCTTCGGTTTCAATTTCGATGAAAACAACATCACCCAGTTCGCCCTGAGCAAAATCGGTCACTCCAATAACAATTTCGTCACCTTCCACACGGATCCATTCGTGCTCTTCGGTATATTTCAGATCATCAGGTACATTCATAATGAAAAGGTTAATAGGTTAATGGGTTAATAAGTTATTGGGTTATTGGATTATTCAAATGTAATGGTTTTGAATTTAATTTTTGACTGCTTTAAATCATATTTCTTCACTACAAGGTAAACGTCATACTAAATCCGGCGTGGTAGTTGGCATTGGGAAAACTATTGGATATATATGGGTTGGTTAATCTCTGATCGTAGAATGCCCTGAGGGAAAATTTATCACTTAACATATAGTCGGCCGATAGTTTCAGACTGAATATCCGTTGTCCGGCAGTAATTTCACTCCCCGAAATATCCTCCAGCTTCCGGATAACGGTACGGTTGTTCCGCATGGAGAGATCGGCCCGGACATTGAGGTCACTGCTTAACTCCCTGTTGTTGATGATCAGCTGGACCTCATTGAAACGATAGCCAAGACCCACAATAAATTCACCACTATTCACTTCATTCACCTGGGTATTGGCCATATTCATGGCAATGGTACGCGATCTGCGGTATTCTACTCGGGTCGTAAGGCTATTCTTCCAGTCCATGTTCAGATCTAACAGGGGACTAAAATTTTCATTTAAGCTCACCGTACTAACATTTTGTTCAACCATAAAGTTACCCTGCAGGTCCACAGCGATGGGAACTCCATTGATGGTATCAAAGGTATAATAAGGGTTGCTGATAAAGGAACCCACACTGTAAGTGGAACGGTAGGAATGGTTCATCACAATGGAGTTCACAAACTTTTGTAAAGCTTCAATTTTACCCAATCCATCGAAGCGAACCTGCCAGTTGGGGAGGATTTCAAGTATGGATCTGGTGGCCTTCAGCGGTACGGAATTGGGATCCTTGCCACTGTATGCAGCCAGGAAAGCAGGGATGATCACCTCCTGTGAGGTAGGGCCATAGCCCTCATAATAGCCGGCTGAATCCTCCAGAATGTTGCCCGATTTCTCCATGTAATCAGTGGCCAGCCGCTCAGAGATTATTTTCCGGTATTCCCCCTTTAGAAGCGAGAATGAACTGGAAGACTCCACATCTGCGTCGATATTTTCAAAGGCAGTCCTCATTGAGATATAGGACATGGAGAAATTCCCACTATAAACCTTGCCCCTGGCCGAATCGGGAGGCAATTCTCCGAAGATATTAGCGGTATAGTATTCCGAAAGAGTGGATGTAAACATCCGGTTTAAGTTCAGGTCAATTTTCAATCCGCTAAAGGGCTCAATATTGACCCTGGCTGTAAACCGTTCTGTATTATTCAGGCTGAATGGATCGTTCAGGTTCATATCGGTACTTAACCACCCTTTATTAAATGCATCTGCTGCAAAATACTCATCCTGCCAGCCTGCTAAAAACGGAAATCCCGGAGCAAGTTCTCCATTGTAAGTCTGCGTTCCAAGGAATTGCGTTTTCGGTACATATCCCGGCAAAAAGGTTCCGCCGCTCTTTGAATAGGTCACATTCAAGGTCCTGACACTCATTAAAATCCTTACTGAGGTCTCTGCAATGAAAATCAGCGGACTCTGTCCTTTCTCTACGGTCCCCACCACTTTGATAGTCGCACTCCGAATGGCATTCTCAGAGGTAACCATGATGCGGTTATCACCCAGAATCTCGGTAACCACTTCCACGGCCTGTCCGTTCTCATCGGAAACTTCAACCGTGATATTCTGAGTCTTCAGATTGTGTGAGACGTAACGTCCTCTTCCCTCCCTTAGATAGAGGTTTTCCTTGGTATACACCTTGGTTTTAGTCCTTTTCTCCGCATCCTGTGTTCGGCTCTTTGCATTTCTGTATTTAGCATTGATCTCCTTCAGATAGGACACTTTGTTATAGAGGTTCACAAGATTCAACTGACCATTCAGCTGAATGGTATTAGAGTTTTTAATGTTGTTACCCAGATTGATGGGCCCAAACAGCGGGTCGTCGGGTATGATCGGTCCCGCATCCCATCCATAGGTGCCTCCGTATCGTACATTGGCACTGGTCCAGTCCAGCAGCGGAATCTTATTAATGGGAATGGTGTAGGAGGCATTAAACTGATGGAAATAGCTGGTGGTACGGCCTCCTGCAAGAATGCTGCTCCAGAGCGAATCCTTGTATATGTCATAATTATCCATCCCCCTGTTCCACCTTCCTTCCGGTTCATCGATCCTTGCCATATTGGTGGATGAAAAGTCGAAACGCAGGTTCTTGGTGAGGTCGAATTTCAGATCAAAATAACGGTTCCACATAAAGTCCTTCCTAAAGGTAGGTTCCACTATAAATTCCGGATTATTGATGTTGCGCACCTGCTTTTCAAGATAATACCGGTCCATATCGGTTCTAAAGGAGACTCTTGACGGTGAGTAGTTAAAGTTCATATCCTTTATGAGCCTGAACCAGTCGTTGCTCAGCCACTTCACCGATTTAAAAGGTTGTACATTCTTTGGCCTTGTGGTAAAATTGTAACTGAGATTTGCCCTTACCTTACGGGTGTTATAGTAATCAATATTGGGGTTGTAGCTGGACATTTCGTTCATTGAAAAACTGGTGGACCAGTTCGAGAGGCTGTAAAACCGTTTTTTACTTCCTGCCTTATTCATTCGCACGTTGGTCACAGCAAAAGCTTTACGTTCCACCATATCTCTGGCATTTCTGATAATGGAGTCACGCTCTGCCTTTGTCTCAGCCTCATCAATGGCTTCTTTGAGAGGAATATCCGGATCCAGTGGATTGTACTCCGGATTGACAATGGCTTTTGAATAGCTCATAAAAATAGGAATGTTCACTCCACTTTCCTGCTTGAAGAATTTGCCCATCTGAAGATTCGACGAGAGGTTGTACTGTATGACTTGCTCCTGCTGGCGCTCCTGTACCTTCTGCTCGATGCTTCCGAATCCGGGCTGACTGGTATTCCCGGCAAAAGTCAGGTTACCAAAATCGGCAAGTTTGAGTGTGGCCCTTCCATTGGCAGCCCATCCTCCATTTTCATTAAAGTCGGTAAGGCGAAGTTCATTGAGCCAAACCTCCCCTGTCTTGGAGAATCCATCATCGGGTCCGTATGCATTATCACCGGCTTTGGGATTTCTAACTCCGATCATAATGGTTCTGATGCTACTCATGTTAGGGTTTCCGGAAACAGAAACCCGATTTCCTTTTTCATCATAGGTAGAGAAGACCGAGAGCGCAGTTATCTCGCTTTCCGGATCACTCATGGCCCTGTTCCTGGCCTGTTTCACCTCTTTAAACAGATCAAGTTCAAGCTCAAACTTATTCTCCTGGGGCCATACAATGGCCCGATCACTCTCACTGTCATTGTCGTACTTGCCCGGAGGGGTCAGTTTCAAAGGAACCTCATACTCATAATAGTTATCCTGGTAGTCAGACCCAAGCCTTATAAAGGCCACAAGCTCATCGTTTTCAAGTGCTGTACCGGGGACTGCCTCAGCGTGAGCCTCCATCCTGATTTTTTTGTACTGTCGCACATCCAGTTCGGTATTTTTATAAGCAGCCCTGGCGTCGCCATCAGCCAGATCAAGTACTTTCAATACAATGGACTGTTCATTCAGCTGCCTTAGCTGTGGCTGGGTGGGGTCGATCTGGCGTGAGAATCCAGGAGGCAATACATAGTTAACCGGCTCCTTACCCGCATTCTCCTCAATATTTACCGCCGAAATGGCCAGGGCACCATCGGTAGGCTCTTCACCGGTCCATGCCTCGCCTCCCTGTGTAAAGGGCAACTGATAGCGCCTCCACTCCTCCCTAACAAGATCAAGTCTCGCAAACCTGAGAATAGTGGTATCCTGAAATCCAGTCATGAACATCCGCATAAAACGGATGGTTTTGAAATCGGAGATATCTCCTACAGTTCCCTCGTAGTTAAAAATAGGAATCCGAAACTGGTACCAGGTCACATCTGCCTTTCTTCCGTTTTCATAAGTTACACGGTCCACCACCTTATCGATGATGTTGTTCCTCCCCACCTCCAGTTCGTTTTTATCGATATCCACACGGTATACAAAGTAACTCTCGCCCTCACT
>Ga0164313_10001501_pt1 | contig 20608 bp, 16 predicted proteins | sample GuaBasSedimGuay4_FD_113735 | JGI IMG/M metagenome (GOLD analysis project Ga0164313, IMG submission 113735) | Subseafloor sediment microbial communities from Guaymas Basin, Gulf of California, Mexico - Guay4, Core 4569-4, 0-3 cm | ecosystem: Environmental > Aquatic > Marine > Hydrothermal vents... | reverse complement strand
GATGAGATGACGCCGGTATCGAATCCCCCGAGATGGAGGCCGCCGTGCCACCGCGCATGCTCGATCTTCAAACATCGATCCTGTACAACCTGCAGTCCCGCATCGAGGGCGCGCTGGGCAGCCTCGTCGTTGCGCAACCCGAGTTGGAACCATACGACCTTCGCACCGACCTCGATGGCCTCGTCGACAACTCCGGGTATGGCGTCGGGACGGCGGAATATGTCGACGATGTCTGGTACTTCAGGCAGGTCGGCCAGCGATGGATAACACCGTTCGCCGAGCACCTCGTCGTACGCGGGATTCACAGGGTAGCTACGCATTGGCGTGCGAACCAGGTACGCCGCAACGAAGTTCGATGACCGAATCGGGTTCGCAGAAACGCCAACGAGTGCGACGCTGCTCGCGTTGCGCATGATGTCGAGTCGTTCGTTCGGAGTTGCGTCCGGGACCAGGGCTGTTGTCATGTCTCTTCCAGAGCCCTTCCGAGGTCCCAGATGATGTCGTCGACGTCCTCGATACCCACCGAGATACGGATCATGTTGTCAGAGATGCCCATGGCTTCTTTGTCCTCGTCGGGGACCTGCTGATGGGTGGTTGATGCCGGATGGATAACGAGTGTCTTGGCATCACCGACATTGGCAACGTGGGATGCGAGCTCGACCGTGTCTATGAAGGTGACTCCCGCATCGAACCCGCCGACGAGACCGAACGTGAAAACAGCTCCGGGCCCATCCGGCAGGTACTTTTCAGCCTTCGCCGTTGACGGATTGTCGTCGAAGATCGGATAGCCGACCCAGGCAACCTTCGGGTGTTCGTTGAGGAATTCGGCAACAGCTCGAGCGTTTGCAACATGTTGTTTCATGCGAAGCGGGAGCGTCTCGAGGCCGAGGAGGACCAGGAACGAGTTGAAGGGTGACAGGGCCGCACCAGTGTCGCGCAGGAGCTCGGTGCGTGCCTTCATCAAATACGCGTACTCGCGGAAGTTCTCCCAGAACTGGAGGTCGTGGTAGGCCGGGGATGGCTCTGTCAGGAGGGGGAAGTTGCCGTTGTCCCACGGGAACTTTCCACTCGCAACGATGCAGCCAGCGATCACGGAACCGTGTCCCCCGATGAACTTGGTCGCAGAATGGGTGACGATATCTGCACCGTGCTCGAGCGGCCTGCACAGGTACGGTGTTGCGAACGTGTTGTCGACAACGAGCGGTAGGCCGTGGCGATGGGCAACCTCGGACACCGCGTCGAAGTCGAGGACATCCGCACGTGGATTCCCGATCGTCTCTGCATACACAGCTTTGGTGCGATTGGTAATCGCGGCTTCGATGGCCTCAGGGTCGTGGATGTCAACGAACGTCACGTCGATGCCCATACGGCGTAGCGTCACGTCGAATTGCGTGTAGGTACCGCCGTAGAGAGATCGAGAGGCCACGATCTCATCCCCCTTTTGGGCAAGGGTCAAGATAGCGATGAGTTGCGCTGCCTGGCCTGAAGCCGTTGCTAGTGCCCCGATCCCTCCTTCGAGTGACGCCATGCGCTCCTCGAACGCTGCAGTCGTCGGGTTGCCGATCCTCGTATAGATATTCCCGAACGTCTGGAGGGCGAACAAGTCAGCAGCGTGTTTGGCATCGTCGAATACGTAGGACGTTGTCGCGTAAATGGGCATGGCACGCGCACCTGTCTCAGGGTCGGGGCGCTGGCCTGCGTGAATCGATCGTGTGGCGAATCCAAATTCATGTGGGGTGTCGGTCATGGTGTACTCCGATGGTTCGGTAGTGGATACGAGCGTAGTCGGAGGCCGGGAGGGTGATTCCCGGCCACCAACGGCGTCCTACTTCAGGTCGACGGTGAGCGGGATGGCTCTTGCGAGCGTGTGCCCGACGGGAGATGTCTTCACGACCGTGTCGTGAAGCTTCGCGATGGCCTCGTCGTCAGCGTCGCTTTCGATGTGGACCGTGGCCCGCAGTGTGTCGTATCCGGCATGGCCAGGTTCGAGACCGAGGAACGACTTCAGATTGAGATCGCCCCCGACGTCGATGCGTAAGTCATCGATTCGGATACCCGCCGCAGTAGCGTTCGCGGCGTAGCCGATCGCGAGGCACGAACCGAGAGCCCCGAGCAGTTGCTCAACCGGGTTCGGTGCTGTATCGCCGCCGCCAAGCGCCTCAGGTTCGTCTGTCGCGATCGGTGCGAAGTCACGGATGCTGGTCGTCGTGTGGAACCCTCCGTCCCACGAGACGGAGGCACTCCATGTCGTGTGAGCCTTCGTCGGGTCTGTGGTGATCGCGTTTGCGAGAGCGCCCACGGCGGCGATGTCCACGTCGTTGAGGGTGAGTGTTGATGTCGTCATGTCATGTCCTTTGTGCAGAGACAGTCTGTAGCTGCCTGTGTGGATTCGGAACGCCGGGTTGCCCTCTCGGGTGGTGGCAGTTCCTAGGAGCGCAGTGCTGATGCGCAGGGATGGGCCACCCGAGAGCCGGGCATGCACATGCACATCATCATGACGATGTCGCGCGAAACGAGAGGGCTTGAGGGTGCTGGTGTACCCATCATCATGTTCCTCTCGTTGCGACGTGACCGGCAGTTAAGCACAGTGGTTGAGCTAAGTCAACGGAAAGGAGAGTTGGGCAGTCCCCCTTTCAAGGGGGACTGCAGAGGGACGGAGTCCCGATGCAGGGGGATCCGCGGCGCGGCGCGTAGTCCCGCGTGGGTGCGGTTGGCTTCGCGGATCCCCCTAGCTCCTCGCAGGACTCGTCGCTTGTCCCCCTTGAAAGGGGGACGCTGCGACCTCAATTCACCCTCTTGTTGTAACCGATCCATTCCTTCTCGCGCAGGACGTATTTCTGGATTTTGCCTGTTGAGGTCTTGGGGAGTACCGCGATGATGTCGACTGCGTCCGGTGCCTTGAAGTGTGCGAGTTGCCCGCGAACGTGCTCGATGAGTTCTGCCTCTGTTGCGACGTGTCCGCCCTTGAGCACGACGAACGCTTTCGGGCGCTCACCCCAACGTTCGTCCGGAACAGCCACGACCGCGCATTCGAGGACCGCGGGATGTGACGCGATCGCCCGTTCGACCTCGATTGTGGAGATGTTCTCACCACCTGAGATGACGATGTCCTTGGATCGGTCCCGCAGGTCGATGTAGTTGTCAGCGTGCCAGACGGCGACGTCTCCGGAGTGGAACTCGCCACCGCGGAATGCCTCGTCGGTCATGCCAGGGTTGTCGAAATACCCCTTCATCACGTTGTTGCCGCGCATGACCACTTCCCCCAGGGTTTCGGCATCTTTGGGCACGTCATTCATCTCGCCGTCGACCACCCTGGTCGGGTCCGCAATGATGTACGACACGCCCTGGCGTGACAGAAAACTGGCGCGTTCTGCAATATCCATCTCAGAAACGCCTGGCTGGAGTTCGCAGACGGTATGTGGACCGTACGTTTCGGTCAACCCATAGACGTGGACGATGCTCGCACCCAGGCCCTCCATCGCTTCGATGATGGTTGGACTCGGCGGTGCACCTGCGGTGGTGATCGTCACCTCCTGTGGGAAAGTGTGGGCCGAGGGATCGTTGGCGAGGCCTATCAGGACGGTTGGTGCAGCATTGAAGTGGGTAATGCCCTTGTCGTCGACCAGAGACCAGATCTCGCCAGGGTCCACCTGGCGAAGACAGACATGGGTCCCTCCGATGGCTGTCACGGCCCAGGTGGTGCACCAGCCATTGCAGTGGAACATCGGGAGTGTCCACAGGTATACGGAGTCGAGCGAGTGCTTCGAGTGGATGATCTCTCCGAGAGCATTGAGGTAGGCACCGCGGTGCGTGTACATCACACCTTTGGGTTGACCGGTGGTGCCAGAGGTGTAGTTGATCGAGATCGTGCGCTCTTCGTCATCGACCGCCCATGGCAAGGGATCACTGCTGCCACGGGCGAGTAGATCGTCGTATGGTGTCGTGGCGAAACCGGGGTCAATGCCGGTCTCATCGATGGAGACGATTTCCGTGACTGTTGCGAGTTCGTCGATGATGGGCGAGAGGTTGGCAAGCAGTTCGGTGTCCCCAACGAGCATCTTCGCACCGGAGTGGTCGAGGATCGCCCTGACCTCCTGGGTCGAAAGGCGTGTGTTGATTGCGACCAGCACACCAGACACGAGCGGTACCGCAAAGTGGGCGATCAGCATCTCAGGGGTGTTCGGGCACAGGTACGCGACCCTGTCTCCTTGAGAGATGCCAGATTCGATAAAGGCGTTCCCGAGCCTGGTCGCATGTCCAGCCATCTGCGCGTAGGTCAGCTCAACGTCGCCGTAGATGATCGCGGTCTTGTCAGGCCACACGATCGCCGATCGCTCAAGGAACGACAGCGGAGTCAGCTCTGTGCGATAGGCCGGACTCACTGGCCGGGCCACTGCGGGTCGCGCTTGTCCAGGAAAGCTCCCATGCCTTCCTGGGCGTGCTCGTTGGCAGCATTCGTGGCCATCACCGGGCTCGCCACGGCGTATGCGTCATCGACAGGCAGCCCCTCCTGTGCGTAGAAGGTGCCCTTTCCGAGAGCGATCGTGTTCCTGGAGTGTTCGAGGATCTTTTTCGCAAGCGTGTCAACAGCATCGTCGAGGTTGTCCACCGGCACTGCTTGATTGATGAGTCCCCAATCAACCGCGGTATCAGCGCTTACTGGTTCACCCGTAAGAAGCATCTGCATCGCTCGCTTCTGACCGACAGCTCGACTCACGGCCACGTTCGGGGTGTGGCAGAACAGACCGATCTTGACGCCGGGCGTTGCGAACCACGCCGTGTCTGACGCGATCGCGAGGTCACAGGTGGCCACCAACTGGCATCCTGCTGCTGTTGCGATGCCCTGGACCTTCGCTATCACAGGCTGGCGAAGGTCCCTGATCGTCCTCATCATCGTCTCGCAGGTGTCGAACAGGTCCACGTAGTACTCGTCATTGCGGTCCATCATCTCTTTGAGGTCGTGCCCTGCAGAGAACACCTTGCCCTCTGCGGTCAGTACGACGACACCGACATCGTCAGGCACATCGTTGAGAGCTCCGATCACGGACTGCATGAACTCGAGCCCCAGAGCGTTTCGCTTCTCGGGACGAGCGAGAGTGACGGTCGCGATGGGCCCACCAATCTCGAGTCTGACATGTTCACTGGTCATGGTGCTGCTCCCGGTGTGATGCTGATTTTGCAGGTGCCAGTCACACTACCACCGGGTTCCAAGGTGGCGGTGGGAGATGTTCTACATCACTCTCGAAGCATCGACTCCGTGATCCAACCGCACAGTCTTTTGCATTCCTGGTGTCACAGGTGCTAGCCTGCACGACCGTGCAGGCCTGCACGAAGGTGCAGGCACGTTCAAAACCGGAGTCGAAGCGAGAACCAGACACGCGATGGAAGACCATGGGGCCTGATTGGCCGCGCAAAAGAACGAGCAAGACGACTCATCGTTATGCGTCGATCCATCGCACTCCCGAGGAGGAAACATAGGATGACAAACCTACAGAGGGCATCCAAGCGGAAGGGGATCGCACTCCTTGCGATTCTCCTCGCTTTTGCACTGCTTGCAGCGAGTTGCTCACAGGACAGTGACACTGACGAAGACACGACCGCCACGACGATTGCGGCTGAGACGGGGACCGCCGAGGAACCAACGGCAGCCGCCCCCGCACCGTTCAATGGTACGGAGCCGGTGAAGATCGCTGTTGTTCAGAACAGCGGTGCTGGTGACTACTTCCAGCAGTGGACGAATGGAGCCAAGCAGCAAGCTGACGCGCTCGGTATCGAGTACACCTGGTACGACGCTCAGGCAGACAATGCCAAGCAGGCCACGGATATGGAAACGGCGATCGGCACCGGGGTTACCGGCATCGTTGTCGACCACGGCCAGACGGATACGATGTGCCCATTGATCAACGACGCGCTCGAAGCTGGCATCTTTGTTGTGATCTACGACATTGCAATCCAGGAATGTGCGCCCGGTGCTGTGCAAACACAGCAGTCCGATGCAAGCCTCGCTGATCTGACACTCGGTCAGATGTACGAGGACATCGGTGGCGACGAGAACGTTGGATATGTCAACATTCTCGGTATCGCTCCGCTCGACCGTCGCCACGTGGTCTGGGAGGAATACACGGCAGAGAGCCCATGGGCACAGCAGTTCTTCGTTGGAGAGTTCACGAACTCTGTTGCAACGGATAACGCACAACTGGTCGACGCGGCCCTGAAGGCCAATCCGGACGTCCGTGCGATCTTCGCTCCGTACGATGAACTGACGAAGGGCACCGTTTCTGCGATCAATGACAACGGCCTCTCCGAAACAGTGTGGGCATACGGCATCGATATCTCGAATGCGGACATCGAGGTCATGACTGCCGAGGGCAGTCCCTGGAAGGCGACAGCCACCACAGACCCGAACGCAATCGGCGCTGCGGTAATGCGGACCATGATCCTCGAACTCGCTGGCCAGCAGGTCGATCGCCTGGTCGACTTCCCTGGTGTGCTCGTGACGCAGGACTTCCTGGTATCGAACTCGATCAAGAACATGGTTGACCTGAGGGCAGCGATGCCTGAACTCAACCTCTCTTCGGTTCAGTCAGCCGACTGGATCCCGTCGATCGAGTTCTAAGCAACAGCTATCGGAAATGCCTGAAGGAGAACCCAGATGACGACAGTGGTCGAGATGCGAGATATCACGATGGCCTTCGGCACCAACCAGGTGCTGAAGGGGATCGATCTCGACCTTGAACCAGGAAAGGTGACGGCACTGCTCGGCGCAAACGGCGCAGGCAAGTCGACGCTCATCAAGGTTCTCTCAGGCGTACACAACAACTACGGCGGCACCGTCCTCATCGGCGGTGCCGCCGTACACCTTGATCACCCGACCACAGCCCAAAGCCACGGTATCGAGGCCGTCCATCAGAAGATCGCAGATGGCGTCGTGCCAGGGTTGAGCGTCGCCGAAAACTTCCTGTTCGAAGATATCGTGAACAATCGGATCTCTCGGACTGCATCGATGCGCAGCATCCTCCCGCGAGCCAAAGAGGTCGCCTCCATCCTGAGCCTTGATTGGCCAGATGACGTCATGCGCAGCGATATCTATGAACTCCCGATCGCCGACCAGCAACTCCTACTTCTTGCTCGGTCACTCGTCCACGAACCTCGACTTCTCATCCTGGACGAACCCACCTCGGCCCTCTCAGACTCTGAGGCCCAGCAACTGTTCGCCGTCATCAGACGCCTACGCGACGACGGTGTGGCCGTCTTGTATGTATCTCACCGTCTCCAGGAGATCGATGCCATAGGAGACAGGCTCATCGTGCTGCGCGATGGAGTGATCCGCAGCGACCACCCCCAACCATTCGACTGGGCCGAAGCACTTCACCAGATGCTTGGCGAATCAGAAGCAGGCTCTGACGACGATCGAGACGAGCAACGTGGCACGGACGACGTTCTGTGCCTATCCGGTGTCCAACTTCTGGATGAATCGGTGCCATTCGACATCTCCTTCAAATCGGGTGAGGTGGCTGGCGTCTTCGGACTTCTTGGCTCAGGAGGCAGCGAACTGGCCCAGGGTATGTTCGGCGCAGATCCCTTCGTCGAAGGGGAGATGACGCTCAATCAAGAACCTTTCTCACCCAAAGCACCTGCCGACGCGATCGCCCAGGATGTGTACATGGTCCCTGAGGACAGGGTTGCCGGAACCATCATCAAGAATTGGAGCATCGCTCACACGTCAACGTTCCCCTTCCTCAACGATGTCTCCAGGTTTGCGGTGATGAACTGGCGTGCCGAGGACAAGGTGGGCAAGTCGGTCATCGACGAATTCGATGTTGTTGCGCAATCACCCCATGACCCCGTCATATCGCTCTCGGGTGGGAACCAGCAGAAGGTGGTGGTGGGCAGGTGGCTGCGTATGAACCCGACCGTCATGATCCTCAACGAACCGTTCCAGGGTGTCGATGTAGGAGCGCGTCGGGATCTCGCCGACAAAGCACGCGAGGTTGCAGCTGCGGGGTCTGCAGTGATCGTGATGTCCACAGACCTTGGAGAGATCATGCAGGTATCAGACAGAGTCATCGTGCTCGCCGACGGAGATCTGCGCCACGATTCGTACCTGTCTGAGACCACTAGAGAAGAGATCCTGTCGAAACTTACGGAGGTTGAGTAAGTGAGTAAGAACGAACAAGCCACAGGCGCCCAGTTGCCTGAGGCCAAACACCACATCGACTTCCGCAATCTCGTGGTCCGCTACGGCTTCATTGCGGTGACGGTGTTCTTCTTCGTGTTCTTTTACGCAACCATCCCAGCTTTCCGGCTTTCGTCAACGATGCTGTCGATGTTGAAATTCACGAGCGTCGTTGCCATAGCGGGCCTTGGAGTGACGATAACTATGGTGGTTGGCGGCCTTGACCTGTCCGTTGGTTCGATTGCGGGCATGTCGGTGACTGTTGCAGCCATGACGATGGTCATCTACGGCCAGCAAGGATCCGTCGCGATCGTCGCGGTCCTGATCGCCGGTGCGCTCATCGGTGCATTCAACGCATTCCTGATCGTGATCTTGAAGATCCCTGACCTCCTGGCAACCCTCGCCACCATGTTCCTGGTCCAGGGTTTGAAACTCATACCCGTCGAAGGCCAGTCGGTATCGTCGGGTCTCATCCTGAGGGACGGATCGGTTGCTCCTGGGAAATTCACGGAGGGGTTTCTCCAGATCAACCGCGGCACTATCGGGGCGGTGTCGTACCCCGTCATCATCTTTGCGGTGCTGACTCTTCTGACCTGGTTCTTCCTTTCGAGGACCAAGTGGGGGCGCATCATGTACGCTATCGGCTCGAACCCTGAGGCTGCACGCCTTGCAGGCGCCAGAGTCGGCCGATACAAGGCTCTCGCCTACATGATCTCAGGCGTGTTCGCTGCGATTGCGGGCTTGATCCTGTCTTCACGAATCGGCCAGGGCGACATCTCGGCAGGTAGCTCTCTCCTCCTGGACGCTGTTGCGGTCGCCCTGGTCGGTACGTCTGTGCTCGGAGCGAACAAACCGAACGCGTTAGGTACCGCGCTCGGTGCAATCCTCATCGGGATACTTCTCACAGGAACTACGATGATGAACTTCCCGTTCTACTGGCAGGACGTTGTAAAGGGTCTTGTCCTGCTTGTCGCGTTGATACTGTCGTACACGTTGTCCGACAAGAAGCAGCGTCACGTGGAGGCGGTGCCAACGTGACCGACCGGAGCATTCCTCCGGCGCGTACTGTCTGGATCGATTCCGACGACCCTGGCTCGATCATGGCGATCGAACAGCGTCTCCTCCCCTTTGTCTACGAAGAGGTTGCGATCCGTTCCGCCGATGCAATGGCTGAGGCGATCAGAGACATGGTCGTGCGCGGTGCTGGCTGTATCGGGGCATCCGCGGGATACGGCATGTATCTCGCTGCCCGAGAGACCAGCGAATTGTCCAGCCACGAAGCTGATGAGCATCTCAGGCTATGTGCTAAGACTCTTGAGTCGAGCCGGCCGACTGCCGTGAACCTCACGTGGGCGGTTCAGCGTCAACTCGGTGAACTACTCGGTGTCGACGATGGTGCCGAACGTATCGCCAGGGCGAGGGCAGTTGCTGACGGGATCGCAGATGAGGACGTTGCAAGCTGTGCCGCCATCGGACAATACGGCCTGAAGCTGATCGAGGACATCTACGAACGGACCGGGTCGACGGTGAACGTGATGACACACTGCAACGCCGGTTGGCTTGCGTTCGTCTCACACGGGACCGCCACGGCGCCGATGTACGCTGCATACGACGCAGGTATCCCGATCCATGTCTGGGTGAGCGAGACAAGACCTCGAAACCAGGGCGCCAGGCTCACGGCATGGGAACTCGGACAACACGGAGTTCCCCATACGTTGATCGTTGACAACGCCGCTGGACACCTGATGCAACACGGCCAGGTCGACCTCGTGATCGTCGGAAGCGACCGAACCACGGTCAATGGCGATGTCGCGAACAAGATCGGTACCTACCTCAAAGCTGTGGCAGCGCATGACAACGGCGTGCCGTTCTACGCTGCGCTGCCGTCGAGCACCTTCGACCCGACAAGCAGGGATGGTGTGCGTGACATCCCGATCGAAGAGCGGGACCCAACCGAGGTCACGCACGTGACAGCGTTCCACGACGGGCACCAGATGGAACCCCGCGTTGCCGCCCCGGGTTGTGACGCCGTCAACTTCGGCTTCGATGTGACGCCGGCGAGACTCGTTGAGGGCATCATCACCGAGCGAGGGATCTGCGAAGCGAACGAAGCATCGATCCTGTCCCGCTTCCCTGAGTTCGCATCGAAGGTTGTGTCGCCATGATCAACAGATGGGACTCCGTCGAATCTGTGTCCGGTGCGAATCTGGCAGACCAATGCGCCTATGCATCACGATTGCTCGGGGCTGACGTGTCTCTTGTGCTTCACGGCGGCGGAAACTCATCGATCAAGCAGAAGGATCTCGATGCCTACGGAGAACCCATCGAGGCGCTCTGGGTGAAGGGCAGCGGATCCGACATGGCAACTCTTACGGTGGACGGATTGACGCCGCTGGACCTCAATGCCGTACGAAGGATGTCTGAGGCACACGAGATGTCTGACCTCGTCATGAAGAACGCGTTGCGTGGAGCGATGCTGGACGGTGACGCACCGGGACCCTCCGTCGAATCGATGGTGCACGCTGCGATTCCTGATGCGGCAGTGCTCCACACGCATGCAGATGCTCTCCTTGCTATCTCGAACACAGCCAGCGGGCAGGCATCGATCGAGTCGTTGTACGGCGACAGGGCGATCATCATCCCCTACATTCGATCCGGATTCCGCGCGGGGAGAGCAGTGGCGCGTGCAATCTCCGAGTCGTACACGAGCGACACGATCGCGATCGTGTTGATGGATCATGGCATATTTACCTTCGGTGAAACGCCACGTGATGCCTACGATCACATGATCGACCTCGTCACAGAGGCTGAGCGATTTGTCGAGCAGAATGCTCACGCCACATCCGAGACTGGTCGAGGTTCTGAGGTCTCCCGGGTCGCTGCACTTGATCTTGCGACGTTGCGATCTGCCATCTCACAGGTGGCGGGCAAGCCGTTCATCGCTCGACGTCACACCGACCCGCTCAGCTGGGCCTTCAGTCAGGATCCAGAACTGGAATCGATAGCCGGGCGCGGTCCCATCACTCCTGACCACGTGATCTGGACGAGGACCGTTCCCATGTTCGGACGCGATGTCACAGCGTATGCAGACGCCTACACGTCGTATTACGAGGACCACAAGCACACCGCAACGGTCACCGAGATGCTCGACCCCGCACCGCGAGTCGTGTTCGATCCGGAGTTCGGCATGGTGACGGTCGGCCCCAGTGTCGCCGCTGCGGACGCTGCTGGTGACATCTATCTGCAGACGATCCCGGTGATCCGCTCCGCCGAGGCCCTTGGCGGATACACGTCGCGCCCTGCGTCGGACTTCTTCGACGTCGAGTACTGGGAGTTGGAGCAGTCGAAACTCTCGAGGGCTTTCCGCCAGGGGGAGTTCACTGGAGAAGTAGCTGTCGTCACCGGAGCAGCATCGGGGATCGGCAGAGCCTGTGCGCGTGAACTCCTTGCTCGCGGTGCAGCCGTGATCGGCCTGGATATCAACCCCGCTGTCCCTAACACGTTCAGCGACGCTGCCTTCCTTGGTATCGGTTGTGACCTTGCGGATGCCGATGCCACCAGCCTCGCTCTCGACGCTGGTGTTACTCGCTTCGGCGGGATCGACATGCTCGTCGCAGCAGCAGGTCTGTTTCCCGAATCCGCTCCGATCGCCAACCACGATCCGGTTGCGTGGCGCAGGGCCATGTCTGTCAATGTGGATGCCTTCGCGGCATTGCTATCGCTCGTACACCCCTTCTTGGCGTTGGCCCCCCGTAGGGGCCGCGTAGCTGTTGTTGGTTCGAAGAACGTGGCGGCCCCCGGCCCAGGTGCATCGGCATATTCAGCGTCGAAGGCTGCTGCGAACCAACTCACAAGGGTGGCAACGCTTGAATGGGCAGCCGATGGAATACGGGTCAACTCCGTCCACCCTGACGCGGTGTTCGATACTGCGCTTTGGACAGACGAGTTGTTGGCGGAACGGGCCGCGCGATACTCGATGTCGGTCGAGGATTACAAACGCCGGAACCTCCTGAGTATCGAGATCACGAGCGCGGATGTGGCTGAAGTTGTTGCAGCGACTCTTGGAGACACCTTCAGCCGTGTCACCGGCGCCCACATACCAATCGACGGAGGAAACGACCGCGTGATCTAGACGATCGCGCCCGCGTCGGCATTGACCTGCTGACCATGTGAGACACAGAACGACACGAGATACACAACCGACCGAAGGGAACATCATGGACTGGGGAATGGAAAGCAGAATGGCGAGGCTGATCCCGCCAGCGACGGGGAAGGCCTTCTTCCTCGCAATAGACCACGGGTATTTCCTGGGACCGACCCGCAACCTGGAGCGTCCAGGAGAAACGGTCGCCGACCTCACAGACATCGCTGACGCGCTCTTCGTCACCAGGGGTGTACTGCGTGCTGCGATCCCCGCTGAGACGACGCCGAACGTCATCTTGCGCATCAGTGGAGGTCCGAGCGTTATCGGCCCCTCACTTGAGAATGAGCAACTGCTCGTGACTCCAGAGGAAGCTATTCGACTCGATGCAGCAGCCGTTGGCATCTCCGTATTCGTGGGAACCGATCACGAGACGAGCACCCTCAAGAACCTCGCTACAGCGGTCAACGAGTACGAGAGATACGGTATTCCCGTGATGGCCGTCACAGCTGTTGGCAAGGAACTCGAGAAGCGTGATTCGAGGTACCTCGCTCTGGCGTCCCGGATCGCGGCCGAGCTCGGAGCCCGTGTTGTCAAGACCTACTACACAGAGGACTTCGACAAGATCACATCCACCTGCCCGGTTCCGGTCGTCATCGCTGGAGGCCCGAAGACCGATGATGCGCTCGAAGTGCTGACGTTCGTGCGCGATGGAATCGATAAGGGAGCTGCGGGCGTGAATCTCGGGCGCAATATCTGGCAGCACTACAACCCTGTCGGAATGGCTTTGGCTCTGCGAGCAGTGATCCACGACAACGCCGAACCGATCGATGCGCTCGATCTTGTCGGACCGCCCCCGGTCGAGGGGTGATCGATGGAGTTCCTTGCCCACATAGAGCAGGACATCTCCCCTGACATGGATCCGGACCGCCTCGCCGCCATCAAGGCAGCCGAGGCGGTCAGGGGACGTGAACTGATCGAACAGGGGAAGCTCAAGAGGATCTGGCGTACACCAGGGCGACGCGCTGTGACGGCCCTGTACGAAGTTGAAGGACCCGATGAGTTGCATGAGATCCTCAGCTCGCTGCCCCTGTTTCCATGGATGGACATTGAGGTGATCCCGCTCGGCACGCATGCGCTCGACCCAGAGGGAAGATAGAGAAGATAGAAAGGAGAGGGCCATGTCGAACGACTACGAGATACTGACGCCTGAAACCGTTTCTGAGTACATAGAGGCAACAGAGAGCCTCCGGGGTATCGTCGATACGTCCACCCTTGAGGTGGCCGAGGTCGGTGATGGGAACCTGAACCTCGTATTCGTCTGTCGTGATGCAGCAGGCAATGGGATCTGCCTGAAACAGTCCCTTCCTTATGTGCGACTCGTCGGTGAGGCATGGCCGCTCACTCCTGAACGGGTCATCGCTGAGGCCCGCGGCCTATCAGCAGCAGCCGCGTTCATGCCACATCTCATACCGACATTCTACGGCGTGGACCCCGAGCGTCACGTGCTTGCAATGGAGAACCTCATCGGATGGGAGATCTGGCGCGGCAAGCTGAACGATGGGTACATCCACACCGGGGTCGCTGCGATGCTCGGCGAGTACGCGGCGAACCTGGCATTCCACACTTCCGTGTTCGCCCTTGATCAGATGGTGGTGAAGGAGAAGGTTGCAGAGGCGATCAATCCCGAACTCTGCAGGATCACAGAAGACCTGGTCTTCACCGAGCCGTACATCGAGCACGACAACAACAGTTTCGCGAAGGAATTGGCGCCTGTCGTCGATGCCCTGCGCTCTGACGATGTGCTGCGGGGCGAGGTCGGGATGCTCAAGTACGCATTCATGACGAAGGCAGAGGCGCTGATCCACGGGGACCTCCACACCGGTTCCGTGATGGTCGAGTTCACAGACGATGGTGAAGGCGACGCCAGGATCATCGACCCTGAGTTCGCGTTCTACGGCCCAGTTGGATTCGACCTTGGCGCCGTGTTCGGGAATTACCTCGCAGCAAGGGCCCGCGCTGTTGTGCTTGACCGTCCAGCCGAATTCACGGAGTGGCTTGCCGGCCTCGCCCAGGAGACCTGGGACGCCTTTGAGGCTGAGATGCGTCGACTATGGGCAACACGGCCAGACGAGACGTGGACGGCCTCGTTCCTGGACGCCTGGTTGAGTCAGGTACTCGAAGACGCTATCGGCTTTGCGGGATGCAAGGCGACACGCAGAATCATCGGCCTCGCCAAGGTGTCAGACATCGAGACGCTTCCGCAGCCAGAACACGTGAGGGCAGCCGCGATAGTGCTGGGAACTGCCAGACTGTGGATCAAGGGAAGGGAATCGATGGATTCGATCGCTGCGACGGACGATGTATTCGATATGGTGTCCTCGGCGGTCATGGCAGACGGTGTCCAGTCGGCTGTGGAGTGATGTGGTGACGGTGCTGGACCTGGATGCGCTGCAATCCTCTGTTGCGTGGGTCGACGACAAGATCGAGATCATCGACCAGACGAAACTCCCGGATGAGTTCACGGTTGTTGAGCTCTCATCGGTCGACGCGGTCGTTGATGCAATCTACAGGCTTGCTGTGCGCGGCGCTCCAGCCATAGGTGCATGTGGAGCACTTGGCATCGTTGTAGGCCTTGACGAGCGTCGCCCGCTTGATATCTCAGACGCCCGCACGGCTCTTGATGAACTCGTGGACGTAATCGGATCAGCTCGACCAACAGCTGTGAACCTCCGGTGGGCCGTTGAGCGGGTTCGCGATGCCGCGGTGACCGCACAGACACCCCACGAGATGCGTGCCAAAGCGCTTGCTGAGGCATTGATGCTCATGGGCGAAGACCAGGAATCCTGCGCACAAATCGGCGAAGCTGGCCGCATCGAACTCAGTGCGTTTACCAATATCATGACCCACTGCAACACGGGAAGGCTCGCGACCGCAGGGTGGGGCACGGCGCTCGGGGTGATCTATGCAAAGGCAGCTGCTGGTGTACCGGTCTCGGTGATGGCCTGTGAGACTCGGCCACTGCTCCAGGGTGCGCGCCTCACCGTATGGGAGCTTCAAGATGCTGGAATCGATGTCACGCTGATTCCGGACTCGTCGAGTGCAGCAGCCATGGCGGCAGGGAAGGTGGATGCGGTCATCGTCGGAGCCGACCGGATCGCCGCAAATGGGGACACTGCCAACAAGATCGGAACGTTCTCGCACGCCGTGAACGCGCGGTACGCGGGAGTTCCGTTCTACGTTGCAGCATCGCTTGCAACCTTCGACGCAACGATCGCCTCTGGAAATGACATACACATAGAACTGCGCCCTGATGTCGAATTGACACAGTGGCGAGGGCGTCAGACGGCGCCAAGTGATGCGCCAACATGGAACCCAGCCTTCGACGTCACGCCAGCGGAACTCATCACCGCTATCATCACCGAAACCGGAGTCCTGCGTCCCCCATTTGAAGAGTCGATCGGCCAAGCGCTCGAGACCACCTGAACGCGATCAGGCGTCGAGAAGTGCGGTAGCGAGAGTGACATCCACGGCGATTTCATCGAGCACCCCTGTTGCGATCGCTCCCTGTATCGCTTCAGCCTTCTCAGTGCCGCCAGCGACACCGATAACACGGGACGATTCCCGCATGTCCTCAAGTGACAACGCAATGGGGTGGAGCGTGTCCACCCGGACGCGGTTTCCCTCGATGTCGAAGTACCAGCCGAAGATCTCTCCAACGGCGCCTTCTTCGATCGCCGTAGCCATCGAGTGCCGCGTCATGAACCCCTCAGAGATGAGTAGGGATTCCATGGAGGCGACGCCGATGGACACCAGCACGACGTTTGCTGTCCGCGCCCTCGCAAGTGTGCGAGCAACCGGGGGAGAAGACAAAAAGCCTTCGGCGAGGTCAGACGAAGGAGCAAAACCAGGGGAGGGCACGTGCATTACCCGGGCGTCGAACTTCCTCGAGAGAAGGTTACTCACCTCGACCGCAGCCGTTACGTCATCTGTGGTTGTGTGTCCGAAGGCGTCAACGATCGTGACGCCGTTCGTTGCAATGGCGCGCGTCTGTTGCGCGCACAGCGCAATCGTGCGTCCCCACCCTGTCGCGATCGTGACGTTTCCCGAAGAAGCGATGCTCTCGAGTCTTCGTGCCATGGCGGCTGCCGCGGCACCGGCAGGTGACTCGTCGTCAAGTGCGGGCCCAACGATCGCACCAGCGAGGCCGTAGCGTTCGATGAGCGCCTCGGACAGACGTGCAGATTCAGGGAGTGGTTTGGTGATAACGACTCGCACGATCCCATCCCGTTCGGCCTCAGTGAGTAACCTGCTGATGGTTGATCGTGAGATCCCGAGTCTGTCAGCGATCTCCTGTTGGGTCAACCGGCGATCGTGGTACAGCCATGCGACCCGTATTGCCAGGTCGTTGCGAGCGTTGTTCTCAATCATCGTCCCGGAGTATCACCGATAACAGCACAGTTGTCCAATGCAGAACATGTGTGCACCGGTACAGATGCCAGATGCCGGCTGCCAGATCACTCGCTGGGCTCGCTTTCAGACAGAACCGATTCTCGCATCTGATTCCTGGAATCAGGAATCCTCATGTTGAATCCCTTAGTATGTATCTCTGGATTAGGATGGGAACGACAACCAACGTTGAGTCATGTCAAGGAGTACAGGAAGCATGAGCACCGGCGCCCAACCGTCCAACACCGAGACCCCTCCGAAGCTTCTCGACTTCAGCCAGGAGTCGATACGGACGCTCCACTACACGTGGATAGCGTTCTTCATGACGTTCTACGTCTGGTTCAACCTTGCTCCGTTGGCGACCACGATGCTCAACGATGTCGGGTGGCTGACGAAGGAACACATGAAGATCCTTGCGATCGCCAACGTTGCGTTGACGATCCCAGCGCGCATCATTGTTGGCGCGCTCATCGACCGGTACGGTGCCCGCGTCGTGTTCTCCGCACTCATGGTCGTGATGGCGATCCCAGCCATCGCGTTTGCCATGGGAAACACGTTCATGCAGCTCCTCATCGCACGTCTTTTCCTGAGTGCAGTGGGTGCTGGTTTCGTTATCGGTATCAAGATGATCGCCCAGTGGTTCACGCCGAAGTACATCGGGCGTGCCGAGGGCTTCTATGCGGGCTGGGGCAACTTCGGTTCCGCGTTTGCTGCGATGACGCTTCCCTGGTTTGCGATCACGTTCCTGGGTGACTGGCTCGGTCTTGGAGACAGTGGTTGGCGATGGGCGATGGCAATCAATGGCCTCGTCATGGGAATCTACGGCGTCATGTACTACTTCCTCGTGCGGGACGTTCCTGTGGGAGAGAAGCTGCACAAGGCGAAGAAGACCGAGCCGATGATGGTTACGTCCTACGGTGATCTCGCCCAATACCTGATCTGGTCGATCCCGCTTGTCGGTGCTCTCGGCATCCTTGCCTGGAGGGTTGGAAACGTGATTATCGATGGGAACCCTGTCTTGTCGACGACAGCTCTCACGGTGATCTACATGGTTCTCGTCGCGGCGTACGTCGCTCACGCGTTCAAGGTCCTCCAGATCAACCTGCCCTATCTCAAAGCTGGTGTTCCGGAGGACGAGAAGTACCACTGGGGGAGTGTCGCGGCACTCAACGCAACCTACTTTGCCAACTTCGGTGCCGAGTTGGCCGTGGTCTCGATGCTGCCTGCCTTCTTTGAAGCGACCTTCTCCGGCCTGACGGGCAGCAACGGACAGGTACTCGTCTCCGCAACAGTCGCTGGAATCATCGCTGCATCGTTCGCCTTCGTGAACCTGGTCGCCAGACCCCTCGGTGGCTACATCTCGGACCAGGGGTCGAACCGGAAACGGACGATGCTTCTCTACATGGGCGGAATCGTGCTCGGATTCTTCCTGATGGGGAACATCGGACAGTGGAGCGGTGCCATCGACGCTGATGGCCTGCGCGAGGTGGTGCCGGCATTCGATGGTATCTGGTGGCTGATCATCGCAGTCGGGTTCACCGTCTTTGCGTCGGTCTTCGTCCAGGGTGCAGAGGGAGCGACGTTTGCGATCATCCCGATGGTCAACCCTGCCATGACAGGCCAGATCGCTGGTATGGCCGGTGCCTACGGCAACGTCGGTGCTGTGATCTACCTCGTCCTGTTCTCACTGGTCGACTCTCGAACGTTCTTTTTGATCCTTGCAGGAGGGGCTCTCATCGCATTCCTCGTGACGCTGTTCATGCTTCAGGAACCGAAGGATGCGTTCGCAGCGGAATACATCCGTGACGAAGAAGGCAGTATCGAGTAGAGCGAAACGACTGAGACTGAAGACGAACAACGAAGCGGGCATCGCTGATCACCAACAGATAACGTGATCCACGGATGTGAAGGGAGTGTCAATGGCCGATATCAAAGAATGGGATGTTGAGAACGAACAATTCTGGGAGACCACAGGGAAAAAGGTCGCGAGACGGAACCTGTGGATCTCGATCCCGAGCCTTCTTGTCGGCTTCGCTGTGTGGCTGTACTGGGGGATCATCACCGTTCAGATGCTCAACCTCGAGATGGGCTATCAGGGCGTGCCGTTCACGAAACCTGAACTGTTCACCCTGGCGGCTATTGCCGGTCTCACGGGCGCAACACTAAGGATTCCGAGCAGCTTCCTGATCCGTATCGCGGGCGGTCGCAACACGATCTTCTTCACGACAGCGTTGTTGATGATCCCTGCCGCTGGAGCAGGAATCGCCCTGATGGGGGATACCCCTCTGTGGGTGTTCCAGATCCTTGCAGTGCTGTCTGGTATCGGTGGAGGGAACTTCGCTTCGTCGATGTCCAATATCAGCTTCTTCTATCCGAAGAAGGAGCAGGGCCTTGCGCTCGGCCTCAATGCAGGCTTGGGGAACGCGGGCGTCACGACGATGCAAATTGTCATTCCTCTGGTGATGACGTTCGGTGTCATCGGCGCAGGCAGGACTCTTCAAACCTCATCAGGATGGATCTTCGGGAAGATCCCTGCAGGCACAGAGACCTGGATCCAGAACGCGGGCTTTGTCTGGCTTCTGCTCTTGGTTCCGCTTGCATTTGCTGCTTGGTTCGGAATGGACAACCTGCGGGCCGAACACGTGTCTCCGAATATCAGCGGACCGCTTGGCTCCTTCGCCAAGATCAGCGGAATGCTCGGGGTCGCGTTCATCCCAGCGGTCGCGGGACTGTGGGTCATCCTATACGCCCCAGGGCTGAGCGACCTGAGCTGGATCAAGTACCCGACGATCGTGCTCGTGGTCATCGCAACGGTCTTCCTCCTGAAACTGATCCCTGGTGACATCAAGCCGAATCTCGAACGTCAGTTCAAGATCTTCAGCAACAAGCACACCTGGATCATGAGCGTGATCTACACGATGACGTTCGGAAGCTTCATTGGCTACTCCGCCGGGTTCGCTCTTGCGATCAAGGTCATTTTCGGCTTCCAGCACACGCTTGGTGCCGATGGGGTATGGATCCACGACGTTGTCAACGTGAACGGGCCATCGGCTCTTGCCTTTGCCTGGATGGGCCCCTTCATCGGAGCGTTCATTCGCCCCGTGGGTGGTTGGATCGCGGATAAGGTCGGTGGAGCCAAGGTAACGATGTACGTATCGATCGTCATGATCGCGAGTGCACTTGGCGTTGCGTACTTCATGAAAGAGGCGTACCAGTCAGCGACACCGGAGGAGTACTTCCTCCCGTTCTTCCTGTTGTTCCTCGTACTGTTCGCAGCGACCGGAGTCGGCAACGGTTCCACATTCCGGACGATCGCCATCGTGTTCGACCAGGAGCAGGCTGGGCCTGTGCTTGGCTGGACGTCAGCGATCGCCGCATACGGAGCCTTCGTCGTCCCAGCAGAGTTCGGTGCACAGATCAAGGGAGGCACGCCAGAGATCGCTCTCTACGCATTTGCAGCGTTCTATCTGCTGTGTCTGTTCCTGAACTGGTGGTACTACCTCGGTCCGAAGCGCGAATACGACAATCCCTAAGTCAGACACCAGATTCCAGATACCAGAATGTCCCGGACCTCGTCGAGAGGCCGGGACATTCTGGTTTGGCTAGTTGGAGTGGATCGGCCTGTATCGGCAGACGGAGTGTCAAGCGGCACCGTACGTTGCTTTTCGGGCCTCCGGAAATGAGCGGGGTCGGTGGGTAGTAACGTTCCCGTGTTTCAACCTCAATCCACGAGCCCTGCCCCAAGCGCCGTCTCCCTTTCAAAGGGGACTGGCGAGTCCTCGAGCCAGGGGGATAACGCAAAGCCAACGCCCACTTTCCCCAGTCGCCCCAAGGCGTTCAAG
>Ga0164313_10001500_pt1 | contig 20611 bp, 12 predicted proteins | sample GuaBasSedimGuay4_FD_113735 | JGI IMG/M metagenome (GOLD analysis project Ga0164313, IMG submission 113735) | Subseafloor sediment microbial communities from Guaymas Basin, Gulf of California, Mexico - Guay4, Core 4569-4, 0-3 cm | ecosystem: Environmental > Aquatic > Marine > Hydrothermal vents... | reverse complement strand
TATGCACTGAATCAAGATTCTCCGGAATGATTTCATCATCTTCTACTTTAACTCCAAACTCATCTTCCAGAAAAAACAACACTTCAAGAATGCCTGTCGAATCAATGATTCCCTGATCGAGGAAGGAGTCATTGCTATCAAGTTCAGATTGATCATCGCTAAATAAATAGTTTTCCAGAATAAAATCGCGTATTTTTTTCTCAGTAGACATTTGGCACCCTAATATTTGTCTTATTTATTAATTAATGTCGGCAAAATTTGACTTAAAGCGTTCTATGAACAGATAGTGCCAGACTTGCGTTGATAAAATTCCCACCAGCGCCATGTTGTCTTTGTTTCCGATTGCTCTTCCTTTTTCAATCTTTCCTATCAACTGTGCAACTTTATTAGCACTGAAATAATTATATTCGTTTATCTTTTCCTTTGAAAGGAGATCTCTCACATAATCGTTCGAATTATCACTGAAAAAGGCAGGTATATTGGGTGCGCGATAAGGTTGCTTATACCGCTGAGTGATCTCTGCCGGCAGATCTTGCTGCATCGCTTTTTTGAGCAGATACTTTTCGTTTAGCCCCATCATTTTGTATTTTGGATTCAGTTTGTTTGCAAACTCAATTACTCTATGATCAAGGAAGGGAAAACGCCCTTCAACTGAGTTGGACATTAACATCCGGTCGCCTTGTGAACAAAGCAAATAGCCTCCCATTAATGATTTGGTTTCTATGTATTGTGCTCGATTGAAATAATTCCAGTTCTCAATTTCAGCGGGAAAGCTATCCAGCATGGTTTGCGTGGCATCTGCTGTGAGCCGTGATTTGGTGTCCTCAGAAAAGAATGCTTTACATTTCGCCGTAGAAGACCAGCGAGTTAGATGTGAAAATGAAATTATATTCGGGGAGTCTATTCCCTGACCAAAAAAGGCCCTTAAGTAGGCGTTCCCCTGTGTCATGTCCAAATAGGGATACAATCGTTTCAGAAGCGTAGGGCGTTTTTCAGAATGTGGGTACTTTGACCAGAATTTGCGAATTTTGGTTTCCTTAAAAATATCGTAGCCACCCAGAACTTCGTCTGCACCCTCGCCCGTCAGCACAACCTTATAGCCGTTTTCTCTGACCAGACCCGATAGCATTTTCATCGGCACTGGCGCGGTTCTAAGGATTGGTGACTCTGTGTGCCAGATTGTGTCGATAAAATTATCCGCAATATCGCTATTCGAACATCTCAAATAACTATGGTCGGTTTTAATCGATTTCAGGAAAGCGTTTTGATAGTTGGTTTCATCAAATCCAGTTTCGTCAAATCCAATGGAAAACGTTCTTAGTGGATTGTTTGTATACTTATGGATCAGTGAAACGATAGAAGATGAGTCCAGGCCACCGGAAAGATACGCGCCAACAGGAACGTCAGAACGCAATCGAATTTTTGTGGCGCTAATTAATAGTGATTTGAGTTCTTCTGCCAATTCTTCAGCGCTTCCTTTCAAATAGTCATTGTCCTCCGGAAATTCCCAATCCCAGTATTGAGTTTTTTTTATGCCGGAGGCATTCACTATCAACATCTGGCCGGGAGAAACTTCAAAAATTTCGCTGAAAATAGTCTCCGGGCTCACTGGGGACCAGAACGTAAATATTTGATCCAGCGCGTTATAATTTAAGCTGGGCGGATGATTCTGGACAGCGAGTATTGACTTGATTTCTGATGAGAAGTACAGCCTGGAATTGGCTTTGGTAAAAAACAGGGGAACGATGCCCGCCCGATCCCTGATTAATAGTAGTTTGTTGCTCTTTGTGTCGTACAGTGCAATCGCAAACTGCCCGTTTAGGTGATTGACGAAGTGATCGCCATATTCCTCATACAGGTGCACAATAACTTCCGTATCTGATTTAGTAGAGAAAACATGCCCTTTGTGGATGAGTATTTCCCGTAACTCAATAAAATTAAATATCTCACCATTGAATACTGTCCAGACAGTCTTGTTTTCATTGTGTATTGGCTGGTCACCTGTCTTGAGATCGATGATGCTTAGCCGTGCATGAGCCAGGCCGGCATTTTCGAATATTTTTATTCCGGTGCTATCGGGGCCACGATGGTGAACCATGCTTATCATGGCTTCAAGCGCACGAGGTTCGATTGATTGATTCCTTACAAAACTGTATATACCTGCCAAGCCACACATAGGATGATTGCTACCTTTGAAACAGAATAAACTCTTTTGCTGATAAGCGCTGTGTAAAACTTTTCCAAAAAAGTTTCCTCATCAGTTTTATTTGACGCTTATTTAGAATATGCCCGGTGTTTCTGGAAAGGAGTGATTTTGTATAGCCATACAGCAGGTAAAATGAGCCGGTAATAATTGGGGGTTTAAACAAATCATGCACTACTCTGAGCAAGAAATACGGCAGGCTGTAACCTAATTTATAGGCGCCAATCCCATGGTTTATCCGGCCTTTTTTAAGCGATGATTTCCCACCTACTTTCCGATGCATCTGGTAGAAAACGTCTCGAAAAGCGGCTGTTTTCCAGCCTTTGTCTATGGCTTTGACGTTATCAGCGCAGTCCCATCCCAGGCTTGGGGCAAGGCCTTGTATATCATCAAGACACTGCTTATTGTAAATTTTAAACTGCCCATGCGTATGCCACAAAGGGCTGAACTCAAATATTTTCTTATCGTCCTCCAGATAATAGGGTGTCCCTGAAATAATTCCATATTGTTCTTTTTCCAGACGGTCGGACATTTTCTGGAGAAAGTCTTTTTCAAAAGAGACGTCGGCATCCAATTTGACGATATAGTCGTAAGGAATCTCATTTCTATCAATATGAGATTTCCCGATGCCAAATACCTGGACGATATGCCCGCCAAGGATATATTCGTTCTGGTTATCGTTGTATAAGTATTCAATAAACGGGTAAGTTCCGGAGAATGCTTTTACAATATCACTTGTCGCATCACTGGATCCGTCATCAACAACCAGACAAACCACAGGTAACAGCGTCTGGTCAGCAATGGAGGACAATGTGCTTTTAATAATGGCTTCCTCATTTTTAGCAGGAATGACAATCGCAAATTTCATCATGGCTTAAGGCAAGTCAATTTGGCGTTTCCCTGAGTAAAGTTTGCGTTAGATGTTAGCATGATACAAGCTGTTTTTATCCGCTATTAGATTAGAGTTTCGGGTGCAAGCCGCTCAGTCTTAATGCAAGAAGTGCTGCTGATAAGCATCCAGTCGATGTGCGAACTCGAAGCGCATCCATGTCACAGCGCTTAAGCGAAAATGCGTTGGCATTGATGCTGTTTACGCCCCAGTGTGTGGTCACTGCGCGCCGGTATCCAGCACGTTGGACTGCCTCAATTGTCCTTGTATCATGGTCACCGTTCGGGTAGCAGAACGATTCAACCGCCTGGTTAATGTGCTGTTCTAATATTCGTTTTGATTCGACGAGCTCGAAATCCAGCGAGATGTCGTCGCATTGTGGTAACAACGCGTGCGTCATGCTGTGAGAACCAATTTCGTGTCCTGCTTTGCTCAGCGCCTCAATCTGAGACCAGCTCATTAGTGCGGCCCACTCGGGAATCCCGGCATGGTTGCCAATTGCATCAATCTCATCGACGAAGGTGTGTCGCCTCTCTGGAGACATGTGTTTTGCAGCTTCTGCAATTGTCCCAATCCAACGGTTGGCTGACACGGTGACGTCAATATCGCGAAGTAAATGTCGAAGCAATTGCTGTCGGGCGGGTGTTTTGACAGCATGCAACACTGCAAAGCCAAGTTGGTCATGCCAGATGGCTAAGGACTGGTCGACGTTATTAACCGGAATAAAGAACGAGGCGTTTATTTCCAGCTCCGCCAACACGGGTCGAGCGTGCTGGTAGTTATCAAGCTGGCCATCATCAAAAGTGATCGCCAGGAACGGCTTAAGAGGCTGTTCACCTGCCGCATGGCGACGGTGTATTTCAGCGAGATGCCCGCAGCTATAGTGTTGTTTGAAATAGCTCAGAAACCAGCGAAGCTCTTCAGGCGTAACGGCCAGGCCCGGATAAGGATATTGTTTTCGTTCAATTTCAGGCAGAACACGATGAAAAGTTGCCACCAGCATCTGGCCGGCATGGCGCTTCGCTGGATGTGTTATTCGTGCAAGGTGCAGCATGTTGCCTGCAAAGTCTCTAACAAGCGTACGCATACTCATGCTAGACGAGCCCGGATATTTGACCAGAAATCCTTGATAGTGCTGTTGATTCTGCGGGACATCCTTTTATTTTCGTTGCGATTATGTTTTGATCAGCGCTTCCCTCAATTATAGGTGCTAAGCTGCTGACAAACGCACCATTTTCAGGTATTTTACACGGGATCATTATGCTATGATTTTATTGTATTGAGACCTCAGCATAACCCGGATGACGAGTAAAAATGGTTAAAATCTCCCTGCTCAGCGTTGCAAATCTTACGAATAGCTCGCTATTCGCTGCGAATTGCGCCTTGACCAGGAAGATTTCACCGCATTTTTCTTTCGCCACCGGGTTATGCTGAGGTCTCATATTCATAATCAAATCAGAGGTTTTTACCGGTTTCATGACGATGACGTTATTGGCTTGTTGTGCGCAGTCGTTGCCAGGGAAGAGATTGCTGGTGTGGGTCGCTGTAGTCCGAGGATTTCATGCATCAGTTTTTGCCCTGGAAGGAAAGACCATGTCATTTCTAAAGATGCAATGACACGCACCAGGGTGCTCATTTTCGGCTCGTTCGCACCACCGGGCATACCTTGTGGAATTACCGCAGCGGTCAATACGTTTGTAACTTCGCCAATCACCGAATTCTATGATCTTGAGTTGGTCAGCACTTATCGCCGTGCAGATGCTTCGCGTGGTCTGGTACAACGCCTCGCCTTCGGCGTTAAGCTGCTGGTGACGACTGCCTGGCGCGCAATCACTCAGCACGCCGATATCATAGAGGTACACACGGCGAGCAGTAGAGATTTCCTCAAGCATGCTGCGGTTATTTTTGCGGCGAGATTAACGAACCGGCCGGTAATGCTGCGTATTCACGGGGGAAACTTTGCCAACGTCTATGAAAGTGCCAGCCCGGGCAGTAAAAGGCTGACTCGTTACTTGCTCCGACTGCCGAGCCGGGTGGTGGTCCTGTCGAATGGCTGGGCCGAGATTGTTAGCCGTATTCAGCCACAGGCAAAAGTCACCGTGATCCCGAATTCAGTGGACTGTCGCGCGCTGGGTGAAATCGCCCGGCGTCGACACCCATCGGCCAGCGATGTTCTTTTGCTTGGTAATTTGTGTGCTGATAAGGGGCATTTTGATATGATCAAAGCCGCTGCCATTGTTGTAAAGTCGTTTCCGGACAGCCTTTTTCTGTTTGCCGGTGCAGAGCGAGATAAAGGTGCGCTACAGCAGTTGCAATCAAGCGTGCGCGAACTCGATATTGAGGCCAACATTGAGTTTCTGGGGCCGGTTTTTGGCGATGACAAGGTGCATGCCCTCACTCGAGCTGGAATTTTTGCGCTTCCATCTCATCTGGAAAACATGCCGGTATCGTTGATGGAAGCCATGGCGGCGGGCTTGCCGGTGGTCGCCTCGAATGTGGGTGCGATTTCCGAGATGGTCGAGGACAAACATACCGGCCTGTTGATTGAGGCACGTGATACGGGCGGCCTTGCAGAAGCATTGATGACGCTGCTAAATGATCGTCAACGTCGTCAAGAAATGGGGAAAGCCGGGCAGCGCACAGCAACGAAGCGTTGGGATACCACTGTGGCGGCGACTGCTACGGAAGCCGTTTACCGGAGTTTGCTGTGATTTGTTACTGTATGCGCCGGGCTCGAGCAAGTCTCGACACCACCCGGTTTGTTCCTGTTGGCACTCGGTACATCTTCCCATGCTTCATCTGTCCGCGGCAGAATTTAGTTTTTGCTTTTTCAAAATAAAGGAATAATGAATGTTTTTAGATAAAGTAAGAAACGCATTGCGTGTTGGCGGTGTTAGTTTGCTGCTCGGGAAAGTCGCATATAAATGCCTGTCTTTTGTAAAAGACAACATCCCTGCCCAACAGTATGCCAAGTACGAATTTTTATTTTTGAACGGTTATTGGCCTGATTTCGAAAACCCGCGCTCGTTTAATGAGAAAATTGCAGTTCGTAAAATACGGCAACCACATAAATTATCGACAATAGTTGCAGATAAATGGTCCGTACGAGAGTATGTTCAAGACAAAGGCCTGTCTTGCATATTGCCTCACGTTCTCTGGTGCGGAGATCGTGTTGATGAGATACCTTTTGAGACCTTCCCTGATAAGTTTGTTGTAAAAGCAACGCACGGATCAGGTTGGAATATTATTGTGGAGAATAAAGAAACGATTGATGTCGATCAAATAAAGACACAGTGCAAACAATGGCTTGCTGCTCGATATTCATCAAATTTGAGAGAAACACATTACGATGAAATAAAGCCTCGAATAATAATTGAGGCCTATATCCTTGATGATACCTATGGCGTGCCGCTTGATTTCAAGTTTTTCTGCTTCAACGGCAAGGCACATTTTGTTCAGGTTGATGCCGGAAGGTATGTTGCTCATACGAGAAATGTTTACAATCTATCGTGGGAAGAAATGCCGTTTGTTTTTGGTTTTCCCAGAGGCGAGATCATTGCTAAACCGGAAAAGCTTGACAAAATGATCGAAATCTCGGAACAGCTTTCCGGTGATTTTGACTATTGTCGAATTGACCTGTATTGCCAGAATGATGCCACGCTGTTCTTTGGCGAGATCACATTGACTCCGGAAGCGGGCCTGGGAAGATTCTCTCCCAGGGAATGGGACTTTAAGATGGGGGAGTTGTGGCAACAATGACATGGCGAGAAATTAGAATGGCGGGATCAAGATTCGGGCGTAAGCGATGCTTCATTAATACTCCATCAAGCGGGTTTTTTTACCACGCAGTAAATTTGACCAAAATACAAGCATGCCAGACAATTCGGCAAATTTAGCGATCAGAAGAAAGTAAGAATACACGCCGGCATCCGTGATGCTTCTCCCCATACGGTGCTGATTTATCGCAACGCGAAGCCATTGAAGCGGATAGGCTGCGAGCAACAGTAAACCCCAGCCTCCTGTTATGGACGCTAAAAGGATGGTCAACAACGGTATTAGTGCCGCCCAAAAAACAACCCGACGCGTTTGCTGCACAAAGTGTCGCTGGGGCGTTCTGCCATGAAGATACATCCCTTCAGCATAAGAATGACCGGAGCGTATGGTACGCTTCCACCACTGTCCAAATGAAAGTAGTGCCGCATCGTGGAGCACCATTTCGATGGAGATCCGCAGTATTTTCCAGCCTTTACGGCGAAATCGCACACAAAGTTCCGGTTCTTCGCCGGCGATAAGTGAGGGATTAAAAAGACCAACCTGACGAAAGGCATCCGTTCTCATCATTGCATTGCCGCCACAGGCATTCACTTCACCGGGCGGTGAATCCCAATCGAGGTCATCAACCAGTCGATTATATAAAGAGGCTTCCCTGAATCGTTCGCGAACCCGGCCACAAACGACTGCAACATCCTGTCGTTTTTTGAGTGTTTCGAGCGCCGACCACAACCATCCGTCTACCACTTCACAATCACCATCGATAAACTGGACAACTTCAACCTGCGGTGCAAGCCTTTCCAGACGTTGGAAACCTGCATTGCGTGCGCGGGCCGCCGTGAATGGCTTAGACATATCCAGCTCAATGACATCGATGCCAAGTGAACGGGCGAAGCTGACACTATCGTCGCTTGAATCGGAATCCACATAGACGATATGTGCAAGCTGGCCGACAACAGACTGCAGGCAAACGCGTAAACGTTTACCCTCGTTACGCCCGATGACAACAAGACCAATAGCGGAAAACTGGGGTTTACTCATACATTGAGATTTTATTTAAGTTTTAGGAGGCATTATAAATCAATGCAACATTAGTTTAGCTGCTGTTGACACTGGAATTGTTCCAATAGATGGGCGACTGATGGGTTTCCCGGTATGCTAGCAAAGCGTTATTATGAATGGTAAAATATAATATCGGGGCTGGAATTAAACCATTCAAACCCCTCAGGCCTAACTAAACTACTCCAATATGTTTGATCAGATTCGTTCAGATTATAAACGGCATGATAGTGCTGTGTTGAATCCAGCGTTGTGGGCGCTGCTGAATTACCGTTTTGGTGTGTGGTCGCTCAATATCCGATTTGTACCATGGCGCTGGTTTGCATCAAAAATTTACGGCTTTAATCTGTTTCTAATCCTAATTACAAGTGGAATCCGTTTATACCGCGAAACAAAAATAGGTAAGGATTTTCATCTGATTCATTCGGGGAATATCAGCATTCATCCAGAGGTCGTGATCGGAGATCGTTGTGGGGTCCAGCAGGATGTGACGATCGGATCTAATATGAAACGGCCGGGCGTTCCTACGCTAGGCAATGATGTCTATATTGGTGTCGGGGCAAAAATTCTTGGAGATGTCACGATTGGGGATGGTGCAGTGGTGGCGGCCAACTCCCTGGTTATTGCTGACGTCCCGGAAAATGCGACAGCCATCGGCGTGCCTGCCCGGATTATGCGCTATACTGGCCGAAAGTCAGGGCATCCCTAATAATTCGTGAATGAGCGTATCGAGCCCAACATTCCCAATAGCTGCGTTAATAAGTCATTGCAATGTAATAACTATTACAATGACTTATTGCCTTGCTCTTGGACCCGTCAGTAAACAATGGGGATCTCGATCTGCCGCATCCAGAATTAATAGAGATGCCCTCCAATCAATCAAAAAGAATCTGGCAGATAGCCCCCTCAATCTGAATCAGTCATGATTTGATCAGCACTACTCTGAGGGAGCATTCACACATAGCGTTATGCAAGCAAAGAAGCAAATAAACAAACGGGTTTTAAGTCTTTTGATCGTAGCCAGTTGCGCTGTATTGGTGCTGGCTTACGATTTGAACCAAAATGAACAACCGGCAAGCATGAGCCCAAATGAAATTCCGTTGGATGATTCCACTAAGGAAGCGCTACAAACCATTGTAGATAGCCGGGTGCTGTTCACGCATCAATCTCTGGGCGGCAATATAATGGAGGGGCTTGAAGAAATCATTAATGAAACCGGCCTTAGTTCAGAAGGGTTGGTGAATACGCTTGATAAGCCGCTACCACAAGGCGCAGCGATGGTGCATCTAACGCCAGGAAAGAACGGTTATCCCGAAACCAAAATAGATGGGTTTGCACAAGTCATTCGCGGGCTGGATACATTCGTTCCGCAAGTGGCAGGCATGAAATTCTGTTTTGTTGATTTTGATCCACACACGGATGTTGATCAGGTTCTGGATTATTACAAAGACAGCATTGAAACGTTTAAGAAGGAAAGGCCGGAAGTCGTCTTTGCGCATGTGACGGTTCCGTTAAAAGAAAGAAAGGAAAACCTCAAGCAGAGAATAAACAGACTATTGGGTCGTATGGTCTGGAGCGATGAATCAAATTTGAAGCGAGCCGAGTTCAACCAGCGATTGCTTGAAGTATTCAAAGGGGATCCGATTTTTGATTTAGCACGAATAGAATCAACGAAGCAGGATGGCAGTCGTGAGCAACATCGCTATAAAGGTCGAGATTATTATAGCCTGGCGCCTGAATATACGGATGATGGCGCGCATCTCAATGCATTGGGGAAACGCGTAGTCGCAATTGAGATGGCCAATTTTCTGAGCAACACGATTAACGCAGATAATGCGATTCAATAAGCAGGATTTTTTGTATAAAAAGGATGATGAGTTAACATGTCTAAAACCTTGCGGATTTATATTGCAAAGCCTGCTAACGTCGAGCTATTAGCAGCATCAATCAGGAAAACTGACCCTCATTTTCCCTGCTGCGCTGCATTTGACGGCGGCCCCGGATAATTCATACCACAAATGCACAGTCTTCCGACACATTTACGCGCCTTAATATTCCTGTTATTTGCCTTTGGCCTGGCAATAGTATTTCAGTATCTCTTCTTCCGACGACAGGTTTTTTCAATAAAGTGGGCCTTTATATGGGTTTCCATTGCCGGCGTCGCCTTTTTAGCGGAAGATATGTTGATTTTCTTTTTCTATGTTGCGCTGGTCTGCTTCTTCGGCATACCTAAAAAGGGCAATATACGAATCAGCTACTACTTTGCAATGCTGCCAATATTGCCGACGTTTGTATACGAAATACCCGGCCTGCCAGGCATACGTTACCTGTTCAATTTGACCTATCCGCGCATGCTTGCATTGTTGATCTTGCTGCCATTATTTTTCAGTTATATTCGGCAGCCGCTCGCATCAAGGGACAAGTTGTTCAGTAGTCGATTAGACAAATTTGTCGCGTTCTATGTTCTTTTATTATCTGTATTGGCATTTAGAGGGTCGGGGATAAGCATTACTGAAGGCTTGCGTGTAGATGTTCTTCTTTTTCTGGATATTTTCTTGCCTTATTTTGTCATCAGCAGATATATCGATTCAATAGAAGATATCAGGCAGGTTTTTATCGCAATCCTGTTCTCCGCAATCATGCTCTCATTTGTGGGAATGTTCGAAGCGAGGTTAAGCTGGGATTTTTATGGTTACCTTCGCGAAGCGCTCGGTTATCTCCCGAATAATATAGGCGACTGGTACCACGCACGAGGTGGTTTTGTTCGCATTCGCACTACCATGAGCCCAATTCCGTTTGGTTACTTTCTCGCGCTGGTGCTTGGTATTTATCTCTATCTGAAAGATCATTTTGAGTTCAATAAAATTACCACAATTGCAACCGTGGGCCTGATTCTATCAGCACTCTATTTTACAGGCTCGCGTGGTGCATGGTTAGCAGCCATGATTGTTTTTGCAGTTTATGCGTATCTGAAAATACGCAGTCGGCAAAAGAGAATTGGAATCATTTTTCTGGGCGCTATCGTGTTTATCGGTGTTATGGTCTCGGGAGGAGGAACTTATGACGATAAAACAGGGACATTTGACTATCGCATACGACTAGTTACCACGTCTATTAGCGTTGTCAGTAAAAACTTTTTCTTTGGAACGGATGATCCGAATAAATATGGTGACTTAGAAGTAATGCGACAGGGGCAGGGCATTATCGATATTGTAAATACGTATGTGCAAGTCGCATTGTATTCCGGTATGGTCGGGTTCTTCCTGTTTACCTCCATCTTCGTTGGATTATTTTACCAGTTGTATAAAAAGCATCGAACGTTGAGGTTGCTTGATTGGGAGGACGCGTATCTCATGAACGTAATATTGCTTGCTCTGATGGCGGCAACGATCATAATGATCGGCACCGTAAGTTCGGTCAGTTTTATTCCCATATACTATTGGTCACTTATTGCAATATGTAGTGCCTATGTGCGCATAGTATCTAAAAAAACAGCTGATTTTAGATCAGAAGAATCGCAAATCACAAGGGATTAGAAATCTGGCTACACGGGAGGGAAGCAGCGGAATAGGCTGTGCCAGTGTGAGTTAATCTGTCTTAAATTGATCTAAGATTTTCAGGAATATGCTATGCTATACGCTTATTAGTTCAGTGCGATCAGGTCGACTTTTAATAGTATTTTCACTGTAGCACAAGCGATGATTATTCCGGATATGAAGTGGCTTTGATTGCGCGTAGGACGTTTAAATTCCAGCGCGGGAAATGCTTTGGAGGGCAATTCTCAATATCCTGGACTAAGCGATTTATAATGAACTCGATTATATGATCTGGAGTTTTTAGACAGTATGACTCACTCATTAAAGCCTAATACATGTGTTCATGAATTGATTGAACAGCAGGTGGGTAAAACACCCGATGCTATCGCAGTGGTGGGTGAGGGAACGCAATTAAGCTATAGAGAACTCAATGCCCGAGCTAACCGCTTAGCTCGCTGGTTGCAGGCTCAGGGTGCGGTCCCTGATGGTTTGATTGGCTTATTCATGGAGCGCTCGCCCGATATGATCGTCGCGATGCTGGCGATCCTGAAGTCAGGTAGTGCCTATGTTCCGTTGGATCCCGCTTACCCGCAGGATCGAATCGCTTACATACTGGACAATACAAAACTATCGATCCTGATAACCCATTCTCAACTAAAAATGGCACTGCCGGAGAGTCAGGCTCATTTGTTCTGTGTTGACTCGGACTGGGAAGATCTCAGCGGCTTTGATGAGCATAATCTTGCGCTGCAAACCGATGAACAGAATCTGGCGTATGTCATTTTCACTTCAGGCTCGACAGGGAATCCAAAGGGTGTATTGATCGAACACCGCTCCCTGAAAAACTACATATTGGAGGTGATTGATCGCTTTGAAATCACTGCATCTGACCGTGTATTGCAATTTGCTTCACTTAGCTTTGATACGGCGGCGGAAGAGATATACCCGATTCTGGTTCAGGGTGGCGTATTGGTATTGCGCACGGATGAGATGCTTGCCTCACCTGCTCAGTTCTTTAAGACTTGCGAAAAGTGGGGAATTACGGTACTCGACCTGCCTACTTCGTACTGGCATCAACTCGTTGCCTCTATGCTTAAGCGTGCCCTGGATTTATCATCAATTCGGCTTATCATCATTGGAGGTGAGCGGGCGCTGCGGCAAAGCGTTATAGACTGGAATCATTGTCTACAGGCTCAAAACAAGAAAGTTTATCTTTGGAACACCTATGGGCCAACTGAAACGACGATCGTTGCGACGATGTGTGAACTCAGTAAGCTGGTTGAAGAATCAAGCGAAGAAGTGCCTATAGGCAAGCCCATACGCAATTTACAGGTGTATGTGTTAGATCCGTCGCTGGAACCCGTGCCCAACGGTGAACCGGGAGAGTTATACATCGGCGGCATGGGCCTGGCCAGGGCGTATCTGAATCGTCCGGATTTGACACAAAAAGCATTTATTCCTGACAAGTTCAGCAACAGTCCTGACACCAGACTTTATAAAACCGGTGATATCGTACGGACTAACCAAAATGGCGATTTGGAGTACATCGGTCGTGTTGATGATCAGGTCAAGCTAAGTGGTTTTCGAATTGAACTCGGTGAAATTGAATCTGCGATGAATTCCTATCCGGGGGTCGATAATGCCGTGGTGTGCGTCAAGGAAAGCGCTGCGAACGCCAGCAAGCTGATCGCATTTATCGTAAGTGAACAGCTGTCCTCCAGTGAGACGAATACACAATTGCGCGAATATCTGCAAAAATCGCTGCCGCACTACATGATTCCCCAGCGGGTCATCAAGCTGGATGCTTTGCCATTAACCATCAATGGAAAAGTGGACCGCAAGGCGCTATTGGCACTGCAACTCGAGCCTTTGAAAGCAGATGTAATATCTGCCCCCGCGAGTACCGAAACGGAAAAGTGCCTGGAAGCTATCTGGCGGGAGGTGCTCGAACGTGAAGAAAATATCGGGATTCATGATGATTTTTTTGCGCTTGGAGGGCATTCCTTATTGGCGATTAAGGTGCTTGCCCGCAGCAATGAGAAATTTAGCACTACCCTGTCATTGAGATCGTTTTTTGAATACCCGACTATCGAGCGAATGGCGTCGTTCATTGATGAAGCGCCAGCCGGGCGCCTTGGGACAGCAACAGGCCGAATTCAGCCCCGAAGCAGCGTGGAGAATCCGCCACTTTCCTTTTTACAGGAGGAAATCTGGGTTTATGAACGGATTGAGCCGGGTACAACCGTGCATACCGTCTCCCAGGGCTTTTGTCTTAAAGGCGCGCTTGATATCGACGTGCTAAATAGGAGCATTAACGAGATTATTCGGCGTCATGATGTATTGCGCACTTCCTATGACATGCAGGGCGATGACCCGATTCAAATTGTAAGCGAATCTCTGGTTTTGGAGGTGCTTCCTATCGATTTGCGTGATCACGCACCCGCAGATCGCCGCCAGCTCGCAATGGATATGCTTCAGGATGAAGTTAATAAGCCCTTCACATTTCCTCAGGGGCCCTTAGTTCGGGCGCGACTGATTGCGTTGGATGACGATGAGCATATCCTGTTTTTTCTGGTTCACCACAGTGTATTTGACGGTTGGTCCTTGGGGTTGTTTTTAAGAGAGCTGGAAATACTCTACGCGGCATATCTAAAGGGGTTGCCTTCGCCATTGCCCCGGGTGCTTATCCAGTATGCGGATTATGCCGATTGGCAGCGCCACACTCTGCAAGGCGATTTTCTGGATGAAAAGCTGACGTACTGGCGTCAACAATTGGGCGACGGACATCCTGCCAGCCTGCTTCCCACGGATTATCCGCGGAAAACCAGAAAAGGTTCGCGCGGTGGGGTTGAGCAGCTGGAAATCTCAAAAAATCAGCTGGAGTCATTTGCTGCTGTTGGCCACCAGTATAATGCCTCTTCTTTTATGGTGTTTCTGGCGGCCTTTATGGTCCTGATCTACCGTTATATCGGAGAAAAAGACATTACCATTAAATCTCTGGTGGCCGGGCGATCCCGACCGGAGTTAGAAAATATCATTGGTTATATCGCGAATACGCTTCCTTTTCGCGCTCAGATTGATCCTTCCATCAGCTTTAACCGGCATCTTGAAACCGTCAGAGATCTTTGCCTGGACGTTTATGCCAATGAAGATATTCCTTACTATTTGCTGGCGCAGTTATTTAATCGTCATTTTAGTCAGATGGTCGCAGCAGCGGAGATTCACTTTATTCACTACCAGGTTAAAGACCGACATCTTGATTTGTCCGGACTTGAGGCCGAACCTTTTGATATTTATGCCACCAGTTCTCACGGTGACCTAGCTGTTTTTGTAAATGAGTCTGACGATGGCGCTCTCGTTATTGCTGAATACAATACGGATCTGTTCAGGCCTGAAACTGTTCGCAGGCTGTTGAAGCTGTTCGAACAAATCATTAAAAGCATTGTAATCGATCCGGATACATCTATTGCGCAATTGCGATTGTTGCCGGATGAAGAACTGAAACAGAGACAACGCTGGAATATTACACAAGTAGATTTCCCGGAAACGTGTATTCATACGCTCATTGAGCAGCAGGTCGAAATCTCACCTGAGGCAATTGCCGCTATCTCCGGAGACGAATCGTATAGCTACCGGGAGTTACACGAGAGATCCAATCGCGTTGCCCGTTATTTGCAATCTTTAGGGGTCGTCCCGGATGTCATTGTAGGGGTTTGCATCGAACCTTCGATCGAGATGCTGGTAGGCGTTTTAGGTATCCTTAAAGCCGGCGGCGCCTACCTGCCGATCGATCCCTCTCATCCGCGGGATCGACTTGCGCTGATGATAGAGGATGCTGATGTTTCGGTCGTGTTGACCCAAGACTCGCTTAAAGCATTGCTTCCGACGGAAAATTTGCATCTTGTGTGTCTGGATAGCAATTGGGATATCGTATCCCGATCAAGCGAGCAGCAGGTCAGTAATAAGTCCGGTCCGGGCAATCTTGCCTATGTTATTTTTACCTCGGGTTCAACCGGCAAACCCAAAGGGGTGATGATTCACCATGCCGCAGCGGTGAACTTCATAACGAGTATGGTGCGCAGGCTGGAATTTTCAGAGCAGGACAATTTTCTGGCGATCACAAGATTGTCTTTTGATATTTCTGTTCTGGAGTTATTGCTGCCCTTAACCATCGGCGCAACGACCGTGATAGCGAGTCGCGAATCTGTGGTTGATCCTGACAAGCTCATCAAAATATGCCAGTCTGCGAGCATTAGCGTCGTCCAGGCGACGCCTGTGACCTGGAGGCTATTGCTAACCGCAGACTGGCAGGGCCCGGGTGTGAAAGCGCTATGTGGTGGTGAAGCGATGCCAGCCGAGCTTGCCATAGACCTTTTCCACACGGCGGGGCGCGTCTGGAATATGTATGGTCCGACCGAAACCACGGTATGGTCTACTTATTATGAAATCACCGACCCGGAAGCGCCCGTACTGATTGGTCAGCCTATTGATAACACTCAATGTTATCTGCTTGATGCGCAGTTGCAAGCCGTGCCGGTGGGTGTGGCGGGTGAACTCTATATCGGTGGTGCCGGTGTTACGCTGGGGTATCTGAATCGCCCTGAACTGACCGCACAGCATTTTGTGCCAGATCCATTTAGTGATGCCCCGAATGCGAAGATGTTCAGGACAGGCGATTTCGCACGCTACCATGCTGATGGAAACATTGAACATCTGGGTCGTAATGACGGTCAGGTGAAAATACGCGGATTTCGCATTGAGTTGGGTGAAATTGAAGCGGCTATTGGCGCGCACAACGGTGTCAGGGAGACAGTGGTACTGGTTTCCGAGCAACAGGCTGGCAACCCCAGATTGATCGCTTACGTCATATTTGAAGACGACAAAACGACCACGGAGCAACTAAGGAAAGAGCTTCAAACCAGGCTTCCAGATTACATGCTGCCGCAACATATCATGGTTTTGGAGCGTTTCCCGACAACAACCAGTGGTAAAGTTGATCGCAAGGCACTGCCTTTGCCGGAAACAACATCGAAAGAAGGCTATCTTCCACCGCATACCGCAACCGAAAAATACCTGGCGATTGTCTGGGAGGAAACGTTAGGTTTAGAGGCGGATACGGTGGGGCTTAGAGATAATTTCTTCGCTCTGGGTGGGCATTCTCTGGTTGCAATTCAGGTGGTCGCGCGCGTCAGTCGTGGGTTAAAAATTGATATTTCGTTGCGGCACCTTTTTGAGTCTACCAATCTACAAAACCTGGCTGAGCGGGTTGATGATGTTCGTCGAAGTAATCGGGAAGACGATACATCAGAGTCTCTCATCGTTCCTTTGCAGGCTGGAAATCAATCCAGAGTTCCCTTGTTTTGCATTTGCGGAATAGACCTATATCGCCACCTGGCTCACGCACTCCCGGATGCGCAGCCTGTTTATGCAATTTTTATCCCTGGTGAAAGTGATGTTTTACTGGAAGGGGGGGAACATGGTCTGGAATATTTCCCTTCAATTGAGGAATTGGCAAGTCGCTATGTCGAGGCAATGGTTGAATATCTGCCGAACGGGCCCATGCACCTGACGGGTGTTTCCTTTGGAGGGATACTCGCATATGAGATCGCCCAGCAACTTCGAAAACTCGGTCGTGAGGTCAGAGTGCTGGCGTTGATTGATGCCTTCCATTCAAGCTGTTTCACGGTCCGGCCTGTCCGTTGGGTGCTGCGTGGTCTATATCACGGAGTCAGAAACACTGCTTCTGGTTTGCTGGAGGGCTTCAAGTCAGTTCGATCTCTAAGCAACCAGAAACAAGACGTGGTTCCCGATTCTGATGCACCTCATCACTGGGGTGCGGATGAAATCAAAATGCTTCGATCTGAGGCCTACGAGGCCGCCATGGATAAGTACAAATTTAGAGATTATCCGAATAAAATGGTCGTATTTAGAGCCTCCGAAAGTTCGGGAGGCATTGCTTACAGTATGAAAGAAGACTACGGATGGTCGTCAAGCGTGAGTGGCGAACTGGTATTCCACGACGTATCTGGCGAGCATCTAGGTATTTTGCAGGAGCCATCGGTTCATATTATAAGCAAATGGCTGGATTTACATATGTCGAACGGCGAGGAAGATGTTGATATTTAAAGCATCTGTAGTTTGTTGTGCTTAGTATCAGCGGTCGGGGCTCAACATGAGCTACAGTCTGTTCATTATTTCACTCGTGTCAAGGTATCGATTTCTATGCGTTCTGTAAGTTTTTTAAAGATTGGTTTTTTAATAAAACGTTATATTTCTCTAGTTGAGAAAACTTTCAGCCTGCGATATTGGAAGAATAACGGCAGTATAACCATAATTGAGCTCTCAGATGGGAGCGTTGAATCATTGATCACCAAACCAGCATTATTGCAAGATATTAAATCTGGAAAGAGACCTGATATTTTGTCTCTTAAAGATCAGGAAGATCTATTGAGCATTGAACTTGCTAGTTTTGATTCCACCGAAACTGAAAGTATGAGAGCTCTGTTGAGGACATTTACGACTAAAAATGGAGTACATTTTCTTTTTCGCGACAATGGAGTGTTAGTTGGATATATTTCTTCAATGCCGGCTGACCGTTTTGATATTGATAGGATGCACGAAGGTTTCGATCTTAGATATGACAATTTGTACATGTATTCAATTGCCGGTAAGACAGATTTCTTTAAAACGATTGGTATGCTCAAAGTAAAAGCTGAAGAAATGTCATATAAGAAATTATTGGCACACTGCATTAGTCCGCGACTCACCAAAATTGAGCAACGCCTTGGATTCGAGAAAATAGCGATGATTCCAAACTATCTGAATGGAAAAGATGCGGCCTATTTGGAAATGAAAATTTAAACAACTTCTTAAACACCACAGATACAATTGCTAACGTTACTATTCTCAATGCATGGAATGTATTGGGCTAAAAATGATATTCACCAGTAGATGAAGGCCCATAATCTAAAATGACGCGACTGATGCAGAGTAGTAGGTATATTTTTGTGGTCTGCATATTCATCGTTATTTCACTGCTTACACTCAAAGCTAAACCGTCGTTTGAGCATCTGGACAGGAATACATGGAAAAAAGATCTATTTGCCTGGGATGCTTCTCCCGTTGATCTTAGCTTTCTCAATCACAAACCCGCGGGGAAATTTGGCCCGGTTCGAGCTGAAGGTGACAGGCTGGTATTTGGCAATGGCAAAGAGGCGCGCTTTTGGGGGGTAAATATTCAAGCTTTTGCACTATTTCAGACCGAAGCTGAAAACATAACAGCACAAGCTAAACGCATGGCGAAACTGGGTATAAACCTTGTTCGCATACACCACCATGATTCGGCCTGGGTGAGTCCAAATGTGTTCGAAGAAGACAGCAATGATACACGCTCCTTGCGAGTTGCTAGCATGGAAAAACTCGACCAATGGATTAAAGCTTTACAAGATGAGGGCATCTACATCTGGCTGGATTTGCACGTGGGGAGAAAGTTTCGATCCGGTGATGATATTTTCGGAATGGAGGAAACCGGTGGTGAGCTAAAGTCATATAGCTATTTCAATGAATCGATTCAGGCACGAATGCTTGAATTTCAGGAGCAGTATCTCTCGCATAAGAATGCATTAACGGGATTACAGTATAAAAGTGATCCAGCCATTATGGGGCTCTTGATTACCAATGAAAATGACTTAACTCGATATGGAGGACATGCTTCTCTGGAGAATGAAGATAAGCCGCTTCATAGTCGTTTATTTAATGAAGACCGTTATGAAACTGCCGGGAGAATGAGGTTATCATACAAAAATACGCATAAAACATGGCTGCCGGGCGAGAGCAAAATCTACCTTAGTGATGTTGAACATCGCTTCAATCGAAAGATGTTGGCCGGTTTGGAAAAACTAGGGATTAAAGTTCCGATTGCCACAACCAATCTATGGGGAGAAGGGGCTGCCTATTCAGTTCCCGCGTTAACGGATGGTAGTATTATTGATACGCATGCATACGGAGAAGGTAACGAGCTAAGTAAAAATCCGCGCAATGAGCCCGGGTTTCTGACGCAAACTGCATTGGGTGCGGTTTATGGTATGCCTGTCGCTAATTCTGAATGGAATGTCGCTGAAGATGGTGTTCGAGATCGCTATTATATGCCGCTTTATACTGCTGCAATCGCTTCACTACAGGGGTGGGATGCGATGATGCTATATGGTTATAGCCAGACACCATTAAACCAGTCGACGCGAATCCGTAATTGGTCAAGTTATAATGATCCCGCTTTGATGGGCACAATGCCAGCGGCTGCACTCTTATACCGGCAGGGGCACGTTGCGGTTGCCAGGCAAACCTACTGCTTGAAATTTAGCCGTGAGAGCCTGTTTTACAAGGCCTATAAAGGATCTACATCGAAAGCAATACGCACTCTGCTTGAGCAGCATCGTTTTACAGTCTGCATGCCTTCTGTAAAAGAATTGCCCTGGCTGAAGGAAACGACCGTGGCTGGAGACATTATTCTTGTTACAGACCCGCTAGAGGACTTTATTCCAGCCGGACAGAATTTTGTTGAGTCAGACACCAAAGAACTTCACCGGGATTGGGAAAAAGGAATCCATACAATCAATACGAAACGTAGCCAGGCGGCCAATGGCTGGATTGGTGGCAGCACGATTGAGCTGGCTGATGTCAAAATCTCAATTGACACCTCGAATGCGCTCGCTGTAGTGCAAAGCCTTGGCGAAAAGCCTATCACTTCAGCCAGGCAAATTTTAATCACGATCATTGCGCAAGTCGCCGCATCTGATGGCGGGCGCGTACCGTTTTGGTCTGAGCCGGTTAGCGGCACAATCAGTATCCGGGCGAAGCCTGGAAAAAAGCTCTATGCATTAGGGCCCGATGGCAAGAAAAGTGGCGCGCTTAAAACAAGCTATTCTGATGGAAGGTATACCATCATCATTCCGGATGGTATGCCATCCCACTGGTTGATATTAGAGTGACAAAAGTAAAAGCTGAGCCGTTTCAGTGAAAATTTATATGCTTCATTGTTATAAACATTATTGCGGAACTGTTTATGAGGCAACGCCTGAAGGCGGCAGATATAACTGTCGAACTTGAGGTGTGCCACGGATCTGGAAAGGAGTCCGGGGAGCACCCTCTAAGATG
>Ga0164313_10001499_pt1 | contig 20630 bp, 19 predicted proteins | sample GuaBasSedimGuay4_FD_113735 | JGI IMG/M metagenome (GOLD analysis project Ga0164313, IMG submission 113735) | Subseafloor sediment microbial communities from Guaymas Basin, Gulf of California, Mexico - Guay4, Core 4569-4, 0-3 cm | ecosystem: Environmental > Aquatic > Marine > Hydrothermal vents... | reverse complement strand
CACCGGAGCAGACTATCCAGAATGGTGCGGCGGTTGATTCTGTCGCGTTGCTTGGTCCCGATTATGTTGGTATGAAGCCCACCATGGCTGTTAAAGAGGGCGAGCGCGTCAAGCTCGGCCAGTTGCTTTTTTCGGATAAAAAGAACCCTTTTGTTTGTTTTACTTCTCCCGGCGCCGGCGTTGTCAAAGCGATCAACCGTGGTGATCGGCGCAAACTACTTTCTGTAGTAGTAGCGCTGGACGGAGACGAAGAAGAAACATTTGATAGCTTTAGTGAAACCCAGTTGAGTGGTCTGGAGCGCAGCAAAGTTGTTGAAAATTTGGTTGCGTCTGGCCTGTGGACGGCGCTGCGTACCCGACCCTATTCGAAAATACCTGCTGTTGATGCTTTACCCCATTCGATTTTTGTTACGGCCATTGATACCAACCCTCTCGCTGCTGACCCTTCGGTAGTGCTAGCTGAATGTGCTGGAGACTTTGAAAATGGTCTTAAGGTGCTGACTCGGCTGACAGATGGTGCCGTGCACGTATGCACAAAACCCAGTACAAATATCCCGGTGGTAGAAGGTGCTACCGGGCATGAATTTGACGGCCCACATCCAGCAGGACTAGTGGGTACACACATTCATTACGTCGATCCAATTGTTGATCATAAAGAGATCTGGCACATTGGCTATCAGGATGTGGTCGCTTTTGGCCGGTTTTTTTGCACAGGCCGTATCCCCACAGAAAGAGTGGTAGCACTGGGTGGACCAGAGATGGAATCGCCCCGCCTCGTACGTACCAGGTTGGGTGCTGACCTGAGCCAACTGCTTGCCGGGCAACCCAGACCAGAGACAAGGGTTGTTTCCGGATCGGTATTGTCAGGGTTTAAGGCTGCCGGTGCGCTCGCTTACCTGGGCCGTTACCACAATCAGGTGACGGCGATTAAAGAAGATGACGGACGCTATTTTATGCAGTATATGTCGCCCGGCGCCAATCAACATTCTTCAATGCCTATTTATTTGTCCAATCTCAGCAAAGGCAAATCTTTTGATATGACTTCAAGCACGAACGGCAGCGAACGGGCGATGGTTCCCCTCGGCAATTATGAGCAGGTCATGCCCCTCGACATACTGCCGACGCAATTGCTGCGGGCTCTGGTTGTTGGCGATACCCAAATGGCTCAGCGCCTGGGTTGTCTCGAGCTTGATGAAGAAGATCTCGCGCTCTGTACCTACGTTTGTGTGGGCAAATACGAATACGGCCCGATTTTGCGTGACAACCTCACGCGAATCGAAAAAGAGGGTTAGTGGTTATGGGTCTGAGAAAGTTACTGGACAGCATTGAGCCGCATTTCGAAAAAGGCGGCAAATACGAGCGGTGGTATGCCCTGTACGAAGCTGCCGATACTATATTTTATTCACCTTCTAGCGTTACTAATACCGGCTCCCATGTCCGTGACGGTATTGATCTAAAGCGCGTCATGATTACCGTCTGGCTGGCCGCATTTCCAGCTATGTTCTATGGCATGTATAACCTGGGGTTTCAGGCTAATACAGCGATGGCCGCTGCCGGCATTACCGAAGTGGAAGGCTGGCATGGTGTGTTAATCGCCATGCTTGCCGGACATGACGTCACCAGCATATGGGATTGCTTCTGGTACGGTGCGGTCTTTTTCGTGCCTATATATATGGTCACTTTTCTAGTTGGTGGCTTTTGGGAAGTGGTGTTCTCGACCGTGCGTGGCCACGAGATTAACGAAGGGTTTTTTGTTACTTCTATATTGTATGCGCTGATATGTCCTCCCGACCTGCCGTTATGGATGGTCGCCATGGGTATCAGCTTTGGCGTGGTTATTGGCAAAGAGATTTTCGGCGGCACTGGGAAGAACTTCCTTAATCCTGCCCTTACTGGACGAGCCTTTGTGTTTTTTGCTTATCCGGCGGCCATGTCAGGCGACGCGGTCTGGGTGGCGGTTGACGGCTTTACTGGCGCGTCGGCATTATCAGTAGCGGCAAGCGACGGAATGGCTGCGTTGCAAAACCAGCTGACCTGGATGGATGCCTTTTTTGGTCGCATGGCCGGTTCCGTGGGTGAAGTCTCCACGTTGGCTATTTTTATGGGCGGTGCGATATTACTCTATACCCGTATCGCTTCCTGGCGGATCGTCTGCGGCGTTTTGCTGGGTATGATCGGATTATCGACCCTGTTTAATTTTATAGGTTCAGATACCAACCCCATGTTTGCGATGCCCTGGCACTGGCATCTGGTGGTCGGCGGTTTTGCTTTTGGCATGATGTTTATGGCCACGGATCCGGTATCTGCATCTATGACTAACACTGGTAAGTACTGGTTTGGAGCGCTTATCGGTGTGATGGTAGTGTTGGTTCGCGTGGTCAACCCGGCGTTTCCGGAAGGTATGATGCTGGCAATTTTGTTTGCCAATCTATTTGCGCCCCTGATTGATCATTTTGTGGTTGAAGCTAACGTTAAACGGAGGCTTGCTCGTGGCTGATAAAGATTCGGTCGGTAACACCATTAAAGTTACTTTGTTGCTGTGTATCGTATGCTCTGTGTTCGTGTCAGCAGCGGCTGTATTGTTGCGTCCCGCTCAGCAGGCCAATAAGGATCTGGATAGAAAAACTAATATCCTCGCCGCAGCTGGGCTATTAAAGCCGGGTATCAGTATCGATGAGCAATTCGCATCGGTGACCAGCAGGGCGATTGACCTGGATACCGGTAAATTCACCGAGGCTGTCGATGTAGCAGTTTACGACCAACGTAAAGCGAGCAAGGATCCTGCGCTTTCTGAGCAGCTTTCCCGTGAAGTTGACATTGCTAAAATTTCTCGTCGCATTAAATATGCCACGGTTTACCTCATAGAAGGTGATCAGGGCATAGAAAAAGTGATTTTGCCGATCAAGGGTTCTGGTCTCTGGTCAACGCTTTATGGCTTTTTGGCCCTCGATGCTGACCTTAATACCGTTGCTGGTATTGGTTTTTATGAGCATGCCGAGACGCCAGGTCTGGGTGGAGAGGTGGATAACCCGCTGTGGAAGGCCAAGTGGGTTGGTAAACGTGTTTACGGTGACGACACTGGCGTTGCGCTGGGTGTCATCAAGGGTAAGGTAGACACGAGCAGGGCTGGCAGTGAACACCAGGTTGATGGTTTATCCGGTGCTACTTTGACCAGTAAAGGCGTAGATAATCTAATCCAGTTCTGGCTCGGTGAAAACGGCTACGAGCCGTTTCTCGCTAACCTGAAAGACGGTGAAGCTTAGGATAGGTTAAGGGAAAGGGAAAGGGGAGCTAGATTAAAGGGGAAAAGATATGACTGAAAAAACAAAAGACATACTGCTAAAGCCAATAATAGAGAATAACCCCATCGCGTTGCAGATACTGGGTATCTGTTCGGCGCTCGCCGTTACCTCGCAAATGTCGGTGGCATTTGTTATGTGCGTCGCGTTGACTGTGGTCACGGCTTTCTCCAATTTCTTTGTGTCGCTGGTGCGCAATCAGATTCCCAGCAGTATTCGTATTATTGTGCAAATGACGATTATTGCATCGCTGGTGATCGTAGTTGATCAGGTGCTTAAGGCAGTGGCATATGAGATCAGCAAGCAATTATCAGTATTTGTCGGCTTGATCATCACAAACTGTATCGTTATGGGACGTGCAGAGGCCTACGCCATGAAAAACCCGCCCGTAGCGAGTTTTCTGGATGGTATAGGTAATGGCCTGGGCTACAGCGCGATATTGATGTCGCTGGCTGTGGTGCGTGAGTTATTCGGCTCCGGCAAATTGTTTGGTTTTGAAATACTGCCGGTGGCCAGTACCGGTGGCTGGTATGTGCCCAACGGCCTGCTCTTATTGCCGCCCAGCGCATTCTTTCTTATCGGCGGGCTTATCTGGGCTTTGCGGGTCTTTAAGAAGGATCAGGTTGAAGAGGACGAGTTCAAAATGGCGCCTAATACCCAGGCGGCGGAGGTGATCTGATGGAACTGTATCTGAGCCTCTTTATTCGTAGTGTTTTTATTGAAAACATGGCGCTGAGTTTTTTTCTCGGCATGTGTACCTTTCTGGCTATATCCAAAAAAGTTTCCGCCGCCATTGGTTTAGGGGTAGCAGTCATCGTCGTGTTGACCGTGACCACCCCGGTCAATAATTTGATTTACACCTATTTGCTTCAGGAGGGCGCGTTGTCCTGGACGGGCATCGAAAGCCTGAGCACTATTGATTTAAGCTTTCTGGGCTTGCTCAGCTACATCGGCGTGATTGCTGCAATCGTGCAGATAATGGAGATGGTTCTCGATAAGTACGTGCCCGCGTTGTACAACACACTGGGTGTGTTTTTACCTCTGATTACAGTGAATTGCGCGATCATGGGTGCGGCCCTGTTTATGGTAGAGCGCAGTTACAATTTTAGCGAAAGTGTCGTTTACGGTTTTGGTGCTGGGGTTGGCTGGGCCCTTGCTATCGCTGCACTGGCAGGGATTCGTGAGAAGCTAAAATACAGTGATATGCCTGAAGGGCTCAGGGGCCTGGGCGGTGCATTTATGATCGTTGGATTGATGTCCCTGGGCTTTATGTCCTTTGGCGGCATCGACCTGTAGCGGAGTGGTAGAAATCAAATGAGTATGGAAAATATCACCATCTTCCTTGGCGTTGCCATGTTCACGGTCATTGTGTTGGCGCTGGTGGCTTTTATTATAATGGCCCGCTCACGGCTGGTGAGTAGTGGTGACATCACCATTGAAATCAATGGCGAGAAAAATATTGAGGTGGCAGCCGGAGATAAGCTGCTACAAACGTTGTCTGGTAAAGAAATATTTCTTGCCTCAGCCTGCGGCGGCGGCGGTACATGTGCGCAATGCTAATGTATTGTTACCGAGGGCGGTGGCTCGATTCTGCCTACCGAGGAATCACATTTTACACCGCGCGAAGTGAAAGAAGGTTGGCGCCTGTCCTGTCAGGTGCCGGTTAAACAGGATATGAAAATCGTGGTGCCGGAAGAAGTATTCGGCGTCAAGCAGTGGGAGTGCACGGTAGAGTCAAATCCGAATGTAGCTACTTTTATTAAGGAGTTGACCCTGCGTCTTCCCGAAGGCGAAAACGTAGATTTTCGTGCTGGTGGTTATGTGCAACTTGAAGCCCCGCCCCATCATGTTAAATTTAGTGACTTTGATGTCGATGAAGAATATCGAGGTGACTGGGAGCACTTCGGTTTTTTCAAGATGGAATCAAAAGTGGACGAGCCGGTGATTCGTGCCTATTCAATGGCTAACTATCCAGAAGAGGAGGGCATCGTTAAGTTTAATATCCGTATTGCAACGCCGCCACCGCGAACTGAAGGGCTACCCCCCGGGCAAATGTCTTCCTATACATTCAGTTTAAAACCCGGCGACAAAATCACTGTGTATGGTCCCTTCGGTGAGTTTTTTGCTACCGATAATGACAGAGAAATGGTGTTTGTTGGCGGTGGTGCAGGGATGGCGCCAATGCGTTCACATATCTTTGACCAGCTCAAGCGCCTGAACAGTACGCGAAAAATGTCGTTTTGGTACGGTGCACGCAGTTTGCGTGAAATGTTCTACGAAGACGAGTACGACCAGCTGGCCGCTGAAAATGATAACTTTGACTGGCATGTGGCGTTGTCTGAGCCGCAGCCGGAAGATAACTGGGATGGTCTTACAGGCTTTATTCATAATGTGCTGTTTGAGGAGTACCTGAAGAATCATGAGGCGCCAGAGGATTGTGAGTATTACATGTGTGGGCCGCCAATGATGTCGTCCGCAGTGATCCAGATGCTGCACAGCCTTGGCGTGGAGGACGATCATATCTTCCTGGATGATTTTGGTGGTTAGGGACGGTGGTTGGGGAAGGTGGTTAAGAGCGACGGTTAGGAATGGTGGTTAAGAGCAGTGGTTAGTAACCAGGCTATAAACCAAAGAACGAGGCCCCTGGTGGCCTCGTTTTTGTTTGTCCTGCTGATAGTGCAGGGGTGCAGCAAAGCCGGGGAAGAGGTGTTGCTGACGGGGCCAACGATGGGCACTACCTACAGCATAAAGTACGTGGACATTACTGGAGCAATAAACCAGGCTGAAGTGGGCTCAAATGTAGCGCAGTTGCTTGATTATCTGGATGGCGCAATGAGCACCTATCAGGATCAGTCCGAACTCAACCGCCTTAATGATTCTCCTGTCGGTGATCCTTTTCCGGTTAGTAGTATGTTGTGGCAGGTATTGCTTATCGCCGAGCAAGTGTTTGATGAAACCAAAGGCGCTTTTGATCCAACTGTTGGCCCGTTGGTCGATTTGTGGGGGTTTGGGCCGGTTGATACAGATGATCGGGTTCCCACACAGATTGAAATCGACGCCTTATTGGCGGACGTTGGTTTTAACTATCTTAAATTCATACCTTTTACTCAAAGTGTTGAAAAACTCAGAGATATTCGCATTGATTTATCTGCAATAGCGAAAGGTTTTGCGGCGGAACGTGTGGCTGATTTGTTAGTGGACATGGGCATCACTGATTTTTTGGTTGAAATCGGCGGGGAGTTGCGTGGTGGCGGTGTCAATATTGCTGGGCAGCCCTGGCGAATAGCTGTAGAGGCACCTGCTCTGGTACGAGGAGAAATCAAAAAGGTTATTTCATTGACAGATATGGGCGTGGCGACTTCTGGGGATTATCGGAATTATTTTGAAACGGATGGTGTGAGGTATTCTCATACCATAGATCCTCGCACCGGTAGGCCTATTGTACATAACCTTGCATCGGTTACTGTGGTAGTGGAAGATGCGACACAGGCTGACGCCCTCGCTACAGGATACATGGTGTTGGGGCAGCGGGAGGCGCTGTTAATGGCCAACCACGACGGTGTTGCTGCTTTTTTTCTGGTTAAGGAGCAGGAGCAATTTGTCGAGTCTAATAGCCGAGCACTGGATGCTTATATTAAGACTCAATGAGATGGTATCCCATCCAGCAATCTTCAGTGAGGTCGCGAGATGTTAGAAATGATATTTGCTTTTATAGCCATGGTGCTGATTATTTCCGCTATGTCAGTGGGCGTAATACTGGCGAAGAAACCTATTAAAGGTTCCTGTGGGGGTATTGCGGCACTGGGCATGGATACTTCCTGCGATATTTGTGGAGGAGATACCAGTAAATGCGAAGACGAGTCGTTAGCCTCGCCTGAGCAAGCAACACTCGCCTATGACGCAACTCGCAAATAGTCAGCGGGCTTTTATCTATAGTTAATCGTAGAGCCAATAATCACAGGGTTAGATTGGCGCTGAATTGAGACATTTTTTTCGGACAAATTTTGCTCGGCAGTTCCTACTGGGAAGTTCCTACTGGGAAGGTCTTACCGGGAAAGGCTTACTGGGCAGGTTTTACTCAGTGGGTGTTACTGGTCTGGTGTCACCGGGTGAAGAGGAACATGTTTAAGCACGCTATGTAGTACCCTGTCATTTTCAAAAAAGACCACGTAATCAGCGTACTCCCAGGTGGAAATAGGCGGATCACCAACAGAACTAACGACGGATTGTGGCTCACCGAACCGTGCTGCAACTTGCCCGCGGGTCATGCCGTTTTCAGGGCGCTCAAGGTGCTGCTTTTGCGCTGCCTGAGCGCCTATCGGTAGTTTGATAACTTCGGCTTGCACCATTGATATGCCGACGGCGAGAGATAAAACGATTGCTGTGGAAGTCAGTTTTGCCATGGTTTATTCCTCTGCCTGGGGCTCCATCGCTAATGTCCCAGAGTGATTAAGGTAGTGCACGATTATGGGCAGTACACAATTATAGGTAGTGCATAGTGAAGATGTACAACTCCAGGGTGTAATTTATATCGGAGAACCGAGGTTGTTCGCATAACGCGCTTTCAAGTAATGAAGCCCACTATTACTTGCAGTTGCCGCTGTGTCTACTTGTTAGTCCATAAGGATTTCGCTTTAATTATCTTATGACAAACTATCTGCCATTATTTATTGGATTTCGCTACCTTCTCAGCAAGCGATCCGACGGGTTTGTTTCGTTTGTGTCGGTTTTTTCTTTCCTGGCAATGGCGCTTGGAGTGATGACGCTAATTACTGTCCTGTCCGTTATGAACGGTTTTGATCATGAAATCAAAATGCGCATACTGCAAATCATTCCTCATGCAACCATTGAAGTGGCGGATAACTCTGAGGGTGTAAGTGCCGTCACCGATTGGCAGTCAGTGGAACGGGATCTTTCCCGTTTAGCTAATGTAAATGCTGTAGTGCCCTATGTTTCAGGTCAGGCAATGGTTAGCTATGGGGGGCGAATGCAGGGGGTGAGTATGCATGGTATCCGTCCTGAACAGGGAGCTATAGGTGATTCTCTAGGCAGACATCTGGTATCAGGCCGATTGCAGGATTTGCGGGCGGGTCATTACAACATTGTTATCGGCAACTTGCTGGCCAACGCCCTTGGTGTTGGCGTTGGCGACCGACTGCTATTAACGTTACCGGATATATTTGTTACGCCGGTGGGTGTTTATCCCAGAGTAAAGAAGCTGACGATTGCGGGAGTTTTTGAGGCTGGTGCGCAAGTGGACGGTAGCATGGTGTTCATGCATATGGCAGATGCGGCCAAGCTGCTACGGATGGGTAGCAACGTAACTGGATTACGTTTGTTTCTGGACGACCCCTTCAATTTTGAAAGCCTGGCTGTGGTTAAACAATCGGTGCCAAAGGATTACCAGTTGACCACCTGGTACGATTCCATGAGCCAACTTTTTGCGGCGATACGGATGGAAAAGACTGTGGTGGGTTTATTGTTATCGGTCATTATCGGCGTCGCTGCATTTAACATAGTCGCCAGCCTGGTACTTATGGTCAATGAGAAGCGAACAGATATTGCCGTGCTGAGGACGTTGGGAAGTAGTTCGGCGGATATTTCTCGAATTTTCCAGATTCAGGGTGGCTTGACCGGACTGGCCGGCGTTATTTTGGGCGTAGTGGTGGGTAGTGTGCTGGCTTTGTCTATCGGTGATCTACTTGTATTTATTGAAAACACAGTGGGTTTTAGCCTGTTTGATCCAGACCTGTACTTCATTACGCGTCTGCCCTCGCAGTTACAATGGCCGGATGTAGTGGTGGTGGCGACTCTTGGTATATTAGTAAGTATTTTAGCCAGCTGGTACCCCGCGCTGAGGGCAGGTCGCGTGCCGCCAGCTGATGCGCTGAGATATACGTGACAAATAAGGAAGACATAATGGCTAACGCCACTGACTCCCATAGAGCGGTTGAGTCATCTGCTCAGCAATCCTCAGTCGTTATGAAATGTCAGGACTTGTGTAAATCTTACAGCGAGGCCGGCAGTCAGCTGGATGTGCTAAAAGGTATCAATCTGACCGTCAGGCGGGGAGAAAAAATTGCCATCGTGGGTGTGTCTGGCTCTGGTAAATCGACCTTGCTGAATATGCTTGGCGGCCTGGATATCGCCACTACTGGTCAGGTAATTGTCCGCGATCGTTCCTTTGGTGATATGTCTGAATCTGAAATAGCCCGCTGGCGTAATATCCATCTTGGCTTTGTCTATCAGTTCCACCACTTGCTTGGCGAGTTTAGTGCGCTGGAAAACGTTGCCATGCCTCTGTTGATAGGCGGCGCGAAAAAGCGCGAGGCCTATGATCGTAGCAAACAGATACTCACCGATGTGGGCCTGCTTGAGCGCCTCGATCACAAGCCATCGGCTTTATCCGGTGGTGAGAGGCAGCGTGTGGCGATCGCGCGGGCGCTGGTGACTCAGCCATCGTGTGTGTTGATGGATGAGCCCACGGGTAATCTCGATCCGGACACTGCTGAAAAAGTACTGGCATTGTTGCTCAGGCTCAATGTGGACTTAGGTATTAGTATTATCGTTGTTACTCACGATCAGGATATCGCGCGAAAAATGGATCGCGTGCTGGTGCTCGAGCACGGTGTGTTGAGTGACGTTTCGGCGTGATAAATTATTACCCCTTTTTTGTAGGTTTGCGCTTTTTTACATCGGGTTCACGCAATCGTCTGGCCTCATTTATTTCGGTGCTCGCTATTAGCGGCCTGGTGCTAGGTGTGGCGATGCTCATTATTGTGTTGTCGGTCATGAACGGTTTTGACCGTGAGATGCGTACGCGGATACTGGGTGTTATACCCCATATTCAGCTATTTGCTGAGGAGGATGCCACCGAGGGCATCGTGCAATGGCAGGGGATATCCGCAAAGCTTGCAGCTCTCCCGCAGGTAGAAAGCGTTACCCCTTTTAGCCAGATAAATGGCATCGTTAACTTTAGAGGGCAAACCCAGGCTATTCAGTTGCGCGGAATCAGTACACATTATTCTGGTTCGGCAGCGGATCCATTGCTTGCTAACTTGTCGAACTTCCAGTCTATCGCCGCTAATGAAATCATGTTGCCGCGTTTGCTGGCCAGTAAACTGGGCATCAAGCCCGGTCAGAAGCTTACTTTCATCGCACCGCAGAGCGGGCAGCCAGGCGGTTTGTGGTCAGGTGGAAAACCATCAGGCCCAGAGCAATTGCCAGCGATCCGTGCGCTCAAAGTCGCCGCGTTATTTTCCACCCACACCACTATAGATGCCCATCTTGGTGTGGTTAGTCTTGCTACCGCTAGTGATATGGCGGGGCTGGAATCCGGACCGCTTGAGCCAGCCGCCCAGGGGCTTAGAATTACCGTCGAGGATGTTTTTGCGGCCCGTAATATTGCCTTCGATTTGCTCGAGCAGTTGCCTGCTGGTTATCGCTTTATCGACTGGATGCAAACCCATGGCCACCTTTATCAGGCTATTCAGATGTCGCGCAAGCTGGTCGGCCTGTTAGTGTTTTTAATTATTGCTATCGCTGCTTTTAATGTTATCGCTATGTTGGTCATGAGTGTAGTAGACAAACGACCCGATATTGCAATATTAAAAACCCAGGGTGCCACACCTCAACAAATCATGGTGGTATTTTTTATTCAGGGTGCGCTAATTGGACTGCTAGGTACTTTGCTTGGTGCGCTTCTGGGCTGCCTGGGCGCCTATTTTGTGTCCGCTGCGGTGGTAGGGCTGGAAAGCCTTTTACACATACAGTTTCTCGATCTGAGTATTTACCCCATCGACTATGTGCCCTCTGACCTGCGTTTTTCTGACGTTGGCACCGTAGTAGCCGTTGCCCTGGTATTAAACCTGCTGGCAACGTTGTACCCAGCCTGGAAGGCGGCGCGGGTTCAGCCCGCGTTGGTGCTACGCCACGAATGATGCTACGAATGATGCCACGAATAATGTCAGGACGAAGGTTACTGTGAACGAGAGCGGAGGCGTTTTTCTTTCCGCTCTTCCCAGTTTTTGACAACCTTCCAGCGCCACAGGCCCTGGACAGTGACATAGCCTATGAAGCCAACACACAAGCCCGCCAGCAGCCCGCCCACGGCTACAGGCAGATATACCGAAGCGCTGTGTTCAGCAAACCAGTTCCAGGACAATTCAAATTCAAAAGCCACCTGTTCAGTACCGAGTATTTTCCGCCCCAGCTCGTAAAGTAATATCATCATTGGCGGAATAGTGATGGGGTTGCTAATCCATATCAACAATACTGATATGGGCAGGTTACAACTAAAAAGCAGTGCTAACAGTGAAGCGACAATCGCCTGGCCCGGCAAGGGTAAAAATGCGCAAAACAGGCCGATGAAAACTGCCCCTGATACGGAGTGTCGGTTTAGATGCATCAAGTTGGGGTCGTCAAACAACGGTCCTAACCAGCGTCGGGTTTTGTCGCCGGCGACGTTCGAGGGTAGCGGAATCAAGCGGCGAATTGTTTTTCGGGGCATGTTGGTTAACTGCTAAACAGGCTGTTGCATTATGCCCAAAGTCGCTCCTTCTCTCCAGGGTTTCATGTTCTGGGGAGGAGGTTGTTAAGAAACTCACAGCATTGGCTGGGGTTTGTTATTTTGTCAGACAATTGCCTTGTTATTTTGATGTATTACCCGTATAAAGTACTATCTTGTCCGACGATTTAACAGTTTCCTTGAAAGAAAGCCCGCCACCACAGGTACAGAATAGTGCGGTAGATCAACTCTACCAACGCTTGCGGATTGAAATAATCCATGGTGATATTGCCGCCGGTAGTAAAATCAGTGAAGCAGAGCTCAGTCGCAATTACAACGTCAGCCGCAGTACCATTCGAGAAGCCATCACGCGCCTGGAGTCGGCTTATCTGGTATCGAGAAGGGCCAATGCCGGGGCGCGGGTAGTTGAGCTGGATATTGGTGAATTGCTGGAGATTTATCAGGTTCGCGAGGCGCTTGAAGGAATGGCCTGTCGCCTGGCCGCAAAGTTGATGAGCGATACTGACATCGCCCGGCTCGATGCGCTCCTGCAAACGCACATGCAAAATAGTGAATTACGTGAAGGTCGTGCCTATTACCAGAAAGAGGGCGACCTGGATTTTCATTACCGACTAGTGATGGGCAGTCAAAATAGTAAGCTCATCCACCTGCTCTGTGATGAGTTGTATGCCAAGGTCAGAATGTATCGATACCAGTTTGGTATGGTTAGTCCCCGGGCTAGTGATGCTTTTGCCGAGCACAGACATATCGTGCAAGCGATTGTGGATCGCGACGGTGAAATGGCAGAAATGTTAATGCGTCACCATATTCGTGCCTCACGAAACAATATTGAACGACAGATGGGAAAAAGAGAACATGTCTCTCCGTTACCTGTCTCCACGCCCCATGTGCGCTAACGGGCAAATTTAAACAACAACCAAAAAGGTGATTTATGGCTGAAAATCTGAGCCCTGGAGGTCTCTTTCGTAAAGCGATAAGCGAGCACAAACCCCTGCAAGTCGTCGGCACAATTAACCCCTATTGCGCAATGATGGCTGAGCAGATAGGGCATCATGCCATCTATCTGTCCGGTGGTGGTGTTGCTAACGCTTCTTACGGTTTACCTGACCTTGGCATGACCAGCCTCAATGACGTGCTCGAAGATGTACGTAGAATTACTGCTGCTACCGAGCTTCCCTTGCTGGTGGATATTGATACCGGTTGGGGAGGGGCGTTTAATATTTCTCGAACTGTTAAAGATATGATTCGCAGTGGTGCAGCAGCTGTGCATATCGAAGACCAGATCGCACAAAAGCGCTGTGGACATCGGCCCAATAAGGAAATTGTTGCGCTGGAAGAAATGGTCGACCGAGTTAAAGCCGCTGTCGATGCGCGCACCGATGACGATTTCTTTATCATGGCTCGCACCGATGCTTTTGCGCAGGAAGGGCTTGAGAAGGCCATTGAGCGGGCCCAGGCCTGTGTAGAGGCAGGCGCTGATGGCATTTTTGCTGAAGCGGTCAACGAAGAGCAGCATTATCGAGCTTTTCGTGCGGCTCTTGATGTGCCTTTGCTAGCCAATATCACAGAGTTTGGTCAGACACCGCTGTACAATAAAGCTGAGCTGGGCGAGTGGGGTGTTGATCTTGTGTTGTACCCGCTGTCGGCGTTTCGCGCCATGAACAAGGCGGCCGAAAACGTGTATACCAGTATCCTCGAGAAGGGCGACCAGAAGGACGTGGTTGATACCATGCAAACCCGTATGGAACTGTACGAATATCTTAGTTACCACGAATACGAGAAAAAACTTGATAGTTTGTTTGCCTTAGGTAAAAACAAATAGGCAAAAACAAGTAGGTAAGAACTAATAGGTAAAAACAAACAGGTAAAAGAAAATAGCGCTTAAATATTTAACGCAAAAGTCCTTGGCAGTTGGTTTTTAACGCACGGACTTATCAACAGACAAACAGCAGAGGAGTTTAGTAATGGCTACAAAAGTACTTTCAGGAGCGGGTTTACGGGGACAGGTCGCCGGTAAAACAGCATTATCTACAGTAGGCAAGGAAGGTTCCGGATTAACTTATCGGGGTTACGATGTTAAAGACCTTGCCGAGACCTGTGTGTTTGAAGAAGTAGCCCACCTTGTTTTAAAAGGTGCGCTGCCTACCCAGTCCGAGCTCGATGCCTACCGCCTTACTTTAAAAGGCCTGCGCGGCTTACCTCAGCCCCTGAAAGATGTACTGGAGCGTATCCCTGCCGAGGCGCATCCTATGGATGTATTGCGTACGGGCTGTTCCTTTTTGGGCAACCTTGAAACCGAGACTGACTTTGCTCAGCAGGAAGCTGCGACTGATCGCTTGCTCGCCGCTTTCCCATCTATTATTTGCTACTGGTATCGCTTCAGTCATGATGGCGTCAAGATTGAAACAGAAACCGATGATGAGTCTATAGGCGCGCATTTCCTACATATGCTTCGTGGCGAAAAGCCGAATGAACTGCACGAACGAGTCATGAATGTATCGCTCATTCTTTATGCAGAACACGAGTTTAACGCCTCTACGTTCACTGCCCGCGTCTGCGCTTCAACTTTGTCTGACCTGCACTCGTGCATCACTGCTGCCATCGGTAGTTTGCGTGGCCCACTGCATGGCGGTGCTAACGAAGCGGCGATGGATATGATTGAAGGCTTTACCAGTGCTGATAACGCCGAACAGGAAATGATGGCCATGTTGGCTCGCAAAGATAAAATCATGGGCTTCGGTCACGCGATTTATGCAGACTCCGATCCCCGTAATGCCATTATTAAAGAGTGGGCTGAAAAGCTTGGTAAAGACGTTGGCGATACGGTTCTTTACCCCGTATCAGTGCGTTGTGAAGAAGTTATGTGGCGCGAGAAGAAGTTGTTCTGTAACGCTGATTTCTTTCATGCTTCGGCTTATCACTTTATGGATATTCCCACCAAGCTATTCACGCCGATTTTCGTTATGTCGCGTCTGACCGGTTGGGCTGCTCACGTCTTTGAGCAACGCGCAGACAACCGTATTATTCGTCCCAGTGCCGAGTACACCGGGCCAGATATGCGTCCAGTTCCAGCAATTAGCGGGCGCTAATTGCACAGCGCAGGCATTTCGATGTTAGTCGAAAAAAGGAGTGCTGTATTTACGGTACTCCTTTTTTAATATCAATGAGTTACATAATATTTATTAAGTAGATTATTAAGGTGAGAATACTGAAATATGAATACTGAATATCGCAAACCCTTACCTGGTACCCAGCTCGATTTTTTCGATACGCGAGCTGCGGTCGATGCTATTCAACCTGGTGCCTACGCCAAACTGCCTTACACTTCTCGGGTCTATGCCGAAAACCTGGTGCGTCGCTGTGATCCGGCGGTGCTGACTGACTCGCTGAAGCAGATCATCGAGCGCAAACAAAATCTCGATTTTCCTTGGTACCCCGCCCGCGTGGTGTGTCATGACATTCTTGGCCAGACAGCCCTGGTTGATCTCGCCGGCCTGCGTGATGCCATTGCTGACAAAGGCGGTGACCCAGCTGAAGTTAACCCGGTGGTGCCGACGCAGCTGATTGTCGATCACTCCCTTGCCGTTGAGTATGCTGGTTTTGACAAAGATGCCTTTGCAAAAAATCGAGCTATCGAAGACCGTCGTAATGAAGACCGTTTTGACTTTATTAACTGGACTAAAAAGGCCTTTAAAAACGTTGATGTGATCCAGCCCGGCAACGGCATCATGCACCAGATCAACCTGGAGAAAATGTCACCGGTGATTCAGTCCCGCGATGGCGTGGCCTTCCCCGATACCCTGGTCGGCACCGACAGCCATACGCCCCATGTTGATGCCCTGGGTGTTATTGCTATCGGCGTTGGTGGTCTGGAAGCTGAAACTGTAATGCTGGGTCGGCCCTCTTATATGCGTCTGCCCGACGTCATCGGCGTAGAGCTAAAGGGTAAGGCTCAGCCGGGTATTACTGCCACAGATATCGTGCTGGCATTGACCGAATTCCTGCGGGCCGAGAAGGTAGTATCGTCCTACCTGGAGTTTTACGGCGACGGTGCCGCGAATCTGAGCCTTGGTGATCGTGCGACCATTTCCAATATGACGCCGGAGTTTGGTGCCACAGCGGCGATGTTCTACATAGACCAGCAAACCATTGATTACCTCAAGCTTACCGGCCGTGACGCCGAGCAGGTGAAGCTGGTGGAAACCTACGCGAAAGAGACGGGGCTCTGGGCCGACAGCCTGAAAGATGCGGAATATGAGCGCGTTTTGAGCTTTGACCTGTCCACTGTAGTACGTACTATTGCAGGTCCGTCTAATCCCCACGCCCGCGTACCAACGTCAGAGCTGGCCGCCCGTGGTATCTCCGGTGTTGTCGAAAACGAAGAGGGCCTGATGCCCGACGGCGCGGTGATTATTGCCGCCATCACCAGCTGTACCAACACCAGTAACCCGCGCAATGTGATTGCAGCTGCGCTGATTGCTCGCAATGCCAATAAGCTGGGTTTAACCCGCAAGCCCTGGGTGAAGACCTCCTTCGCACCGGGTTCAAAAGTGGCCCAGCTCTACCTGGAAGAAGCGAACCTGCTGCCCGAGTTGGAAAAGCTCGGCTTCGGTATTGTCGGTTTTGCCTGTGCCACCTGTAACGGTATGAGTGGTGCGCTTGACCCGGTTATTCAGCAGGAAGTGATTGACCGCGACCTGTACACCACCGCAGTGTTGTCGGGTAACCGTAACTTTGATGGTCGTATTCATCCCTATGCTAAGCAGGCATTTTTAGCTTCGCCACCGCTAGTTGTCGCTTATGCCATCGCTGGTACGATTCGTTTCGATATTGAGAAAGATGTGCTCGGTAAGGACCAGGACGGCAACGACATCACCCTGAAAGACATCTGGCCCAGCGATGAAGAGATCGACGCCATTGTTGAAGCCAGTGTTAAGCCACAGCAGTTCCGCGATGTCTACATCCCCATGTTTGATATCACCGAAGAGCAGGGCGAGCAGATCAGCCCACTCTACGACTGGCGTCCGCAAACCACCTACATTCGTCGCCCCCCTTATTGGGAAGGCGCATTGGCTGGTGAGCGCACCATGAAGGGCATGCGCCCCCTGGCCGTGCTGGGTGACAACATCACCACCGATCACTTGTCTCCCTCTAATGCTATTCAGCTCAACAGTGCTGCCGGTGCCTACCTCGATAAAATGGGCCTGCCCGAGGAAGATTTTAACTCCTACGCCACCCACCGGGGTGATCATCTAACGGCCCAGCGCGCCACCTTCGCCAACCCCAAACTGTTTAATGAAATGGTGCAGGAAAATGGCGAAACCAGGCAGGGTTCGCTAGCGCGTATCGAACCGGAAGGCAAAGTCAGCCGCATGTGGGAAGCCATTGAAATCTATATGGAGCGCAAGCAGCCGCTGATTATTGTCGCTGGTGCGGACTACGGTCAGGGTTCATCCCGTGACTGGGCGGCCAAGGGTGTACGTCTGGCCGGTGTTGAAGCGATTGTTGCCGAAGGCTTCGAGCGTATTCACCGTACTAACCTGGTTGGTATGGGTGTTATGCCGCTAGAATTTAAAGCGGGAGAAAATCGCAAGACCTATGCTATTGACGGCACCGAGACTTTCGATGTAATTGGTAAAGCCAGCCCTCGAGCTGATCTTACTTTACGCATCAACCGTAAGAACGGCGAGACCGTCGACGTGCCAGTCACCTGTCGTCTCGATACCGCTGAAGAAGTACTGGTTTATGAAGCGGGTGGGGTATTACAGCGCTTTGCTCAGGATTTCCTGGAGTCTTCAACCGGTAACGAAAAGCCATCTACGGCTACTTAAGGAGTTTTTAATGGCGCATATACCGCAAATAAAAATCCCCGCCACCTATATGCGCGGAGGCACCAGCAAAGGAGTTTTCTTTAGCTTGCAAGATCTGCCTGAAGCGGCACAAGTTGCCGGTGCAGCGCGTGACGCTTTATTATTGCGCGTGATTGGCAGTCCCGACCCCTACGGCAAGCAAACCGATGGCATGGGCGGTGCAACATCCAGCACCAGCAAGACCGTTATTTTGTCGCAAAGCAGCAAGCCCGATCACGATGTCGATTACCTCTTTGGCCAGGTTGCCATCGACAAAGCCTTCGTCGACTGGAGCGGCAACTGCGGCAATCTCACCGCTGCAGTCGGTGCCTTCGCCATTAGCAATGGCCTGGTCGACGGTTCGCGTATTCCCAGCGATGGCATTGCCGTGATTCGTATCTGGCAAGCCAATATTAAAAAAACCATTATTGCCCACGTGCCTATGACAGCCGGTGCAGTACAGGAAACCGGCGATTTTGAACTCGATGGCGTGACCTTTCCCGCTGCCGAAGTACTGGTTGATTTCATCGACCCCGCCGATGGTGACGGCGCCATGTTTCCCACGGGCAATGTAGTTGACCAGTTAGATGTACCAGGCGTGGGCAGCTTTAAAGCCACCATGATTAACGCCGGTATTCCCACCATCTTTTTGAATGCCGAGGAAATCGGTTACACCGGCGCAGAGCTGCAGGAAGCCATTAATGGCGACCCCGCAGCGCTGGCCCGATTTGAAACCATCCGTGCCCATGGTGCGATTCGTATGGGGCTAATTAATGACGTTGAAGAAGCTGTGGGACGTCAGCACACCCCAAAGGTCGCCTTCGTCGCACCACCCAGCGCCTACACTTCCTCCAGCGGTAAAGAAATCAATGTGGCCGATATCGACCTCCAAGTGCGCGCGTTGTCGATGGGCAAACTCCACCACGCGATGATGGGTACTGCTGCTGTTGCCATCGGCACCGCTGCGGCTATCCCCGGAACATTGGTAAATCTCGCCGCTGGTGGTGAAGCACGCAGTGCTGTGCGTTTTGGTCACCCCTCCGGCACTTTGAAAGTGGGTGCCGAAGCCAGCCAGGTTGATGGTGAGTGGGCGGTGAATAAGGCGAGTATGAGTCGCAGTGCCAGGGTGCTGATGGAAGGCTGGGTTAGGGTGCCTGGGGATGTATTTTAGGGGCTTTTTTTATGTCGCGGGGTGAGGTTTGAATAGTTGCCGTGTAGACTTATGTTGTATTGCAAGACTTGTCCCCGGTTTTCAAACACAAATAACACCTTTTAAATCCGCGGATCCTTTCATGCACTAAGAGTTTAATTATATGAAAACAAAAATAGCTTCTTATTTATTATCTTCGACCTTGGCTGCAAGCCTGGCTTTTTCAAGCAACGCCATCACGGCAGACCCTGACCTTGGCAAAAACAACTGGGCCTGGGGCAAAGACGATGTGCTCGGTGCCGGTAACCGGATGACCGCCAGCAGTATTAAAGCGGCTCTTGCTGCAGTTGAGGGCGGTAATATTGTTGAACTCTCTCACGATGTCGCCATGGGCGCCCCCTACATCGAACCGATTCAAACACCCTATGTGATGACGCTATCGCGCACCTCAAAAAATATGGAAAACTTTTTGCGCGATAAAATGGGGGCCACCAACGATATAGGTTTTTATCTGGAACGCATAGAAATGACCACCCATGTCAGCACTCATATCGACGCTCTGGGTCACGTCACCATCGCCGCCGAGCTGTACAACGGCCTTGATCGGGAGCAAGCGGCCTCCGACATTGGCCTCAATCATAACGGCATCGAAAAGTCACCGCCCTTTATCGCCAAAGGCATCCTCATCGATGTCGCGACCTACAAAGGTGTAGAAAATCTTGAACCCGGCTATGCCATCAGTGCTGCAGATCTGCAGGGCGCATTAAAAAAACAGGGCACCAACATACCCGAAGGTGCCATCGTCTTTGTCCATACCGGCTGGGGTAAAAACTTCACTGCCGAACCTCAGCACTACGCCCACACCGGCCCCGGCATTGGTATCGAAGCATCAAAGTGGCTGGCATCACAAAATGTCGTCGCTATCGGCGCGGACAATATGGCACTGGAAGTTACGCCCGGTGAAGAACCCACAGTAGTCTTCCCCGTGCACCAGCACTTGCTAGTTAAGCAGGGTATCTACATCATCGAAAATGTTAAAACAGATGAACTGGCCGCTAAAAAGCTCTACGAAACCACAATCATCATGCTGCCCACAAAATTTCGGGGCGCAACTGGGACGCCACTGAGGATTATTGCTCTTTACTGACATGGCTGTGGACTGAGATATATTGGCTGAGCGAACCACTGTTCAACATAGCAAATAACCATGGAGCTTTGCCTCTTAGATACTCGCGGATTCAAATCTGAAGTGCATCACAGGTTAGGCTGCTAACGCAGCCCTATGATCATCCATTAATTGGGCTGGAGTTTTGAAGTCCAGATCTTTTCTTGGCCGAGAGTTAAGTCGTCTCAGTGCCTGCCTCACTTCTATCTGCTCAACTTTCTTGAAGTCCGTGTTCTTTGGAAAATATTGTCGCAGCAAACCATACCCACAGCGCTTCACGGGGCAGGCTCTTGGTGTTTTCATTTAGGCCCCGCTCCCAGGAGCTATAGGGGTGGGCAAAGTAAACCCTGGTCGATAGCGCGTTGCTGATTTGTTCATGGTACGCAAACTCTTTTCCGTTGTCAGCAGTGATGGTATAACACAGTGATGGTATGAACAACGTCTTCGAATGGCGTTGTTAGTAACACATAAACTGTCCGGTCTTGTAGCACATGACCTGTCCGGTTCTCATAGTACTCCGAGGAGGGGCGCTTATGAGACGGACAGAGTGGCTACAGGAGACTCGACTAATGAGATTCGAAGAAACTTATCGGGGTTGGACGGAAAGTCGTCTGACCCAAGAGGAAGCTGCGTTATTACT
>Ga0164313_10001498_pt1 | contig 20637 bp, 16 predicted proteins | sample GuaBasSedimGuay4_FD_113735 | JGI IMG/M metagenome (GOLD analysis project Ga0164313, IMG submission 113735) | Subseafloor sediment microbial communities from Guaymas Basin, Gulf of California, Mexico - Guay4, Core 4569-4, 0-3 cm | ecosystem: Environmental > Aquatic > Marine > Hydrothermal vents... | reverse complement strand
GTAGGAGCGACTTCAGTCGCGACCAACGGGCTCCGTAAGCCACCGCTGTCGCGACTGAAGTCGCTCCTACAAAGCAGGTCTGTTACAAAGTTCACCCTAACGCCAATGATTAATTTACGATTCAGTTAGTGACGAATCCGGACGCAAACTCTGAGCCTGCTCGCGCAGCTGAAATTTCTGAATTTTACCGGTCGCAGTGCGCGGCATTAATTCGAGAATTTCCAGCCGTTCAGGGATGTATTGGCGCGCCATCTGCTCGGCGTCGAAATACTCCTGCATGGCTTTGAAATCAAAACCCTGTCCCGGTTTCAAAGTAACGAATGCACAACCGCGCTCACCCAGACGTGGGTCTGGCATGGCGACCACCGCCGCATCGGCGATGGCCGGGTGACGGTAGAGCAGCCCTTCTACTTCCGCCACGGGGATGTTTTCGCCGCCACGAATAATGATGTCCTTGGTACGCCCGGCGATGCGGATATAACCATCACCGTCCATGACCGCGCGATCACCGGTATCGAACCAACCATCAGCGTCGTGACCATAGGCTTCGGGGCGTTTCAGATAACCGACAAAATTGGCGCCGCCACTGACCAGTAAATCGCCCTCGACTCCCGCCGGCTGCGTGGCCCCGGACTCGTCCACCACCTTCACTGCGGCACCTGGCAGAGCGCTACCATCACTGCCGAGAATTTTTGCCTCGCTATCGCCAGGTTTGCTCAGGGTGATCACTCCACATTCGGTCATCCCCCAACCGGCATAGGCATTAATGCCGAGACTGTTGACCTGTTCGAGTAACACCTCAGGAATCGGCGCACCGCCGCAGACGAAGGTACGAAAGGTGCCATCGTGACAAAGCTCTCGCTGCGGGGATCCCGCAAGATCACTCAAAAACGGCGTGGCCCCCATAGTAAAAGTGACCTTCTCTTCGCGAATAATTTGCCACGCCCGGTCAGCATCCCAGATATCCTGCAAGACCAGCGGCCGGCCCAGCATGATTGCCAACATCATGCCGTACATAAATCCGGTCTGGTGGGCCATTGGCGAAGCCATTAAACAGATTTCTTCGCTGCCAAACTGCAGGCCATTCATGTATTCACGAGTGCCATAAATCAAGGTATTGGAGGTCTGCATCACCCCTTTTGGCTGACCGGTGGTACCGGAGGTGTAAAGCAGCTGCATCACCCGGTTGGCGTCCTGACCTCTGGCTTTATACAACGCCTGGGCATCGCCGCCGGGCTGCAATAGTTGCTGTTCAAAACTACCGTTGCCATCGCTACCAATCACCAGTAGATGCTGCATATCCGGCAGGTCTGCGCTAATAGACTGGATCATTGCCGGGTAATCAAAACCGCGGAATTGTTCCGGCACAATCACCACTTTTGCCTCAGCAAATTTGAGCATGAAGCCCATCTCGCGCTGCCTGAATATCGGCATTAACGGATTGCCCACCGCTCCCAGGCGCACGCAGGCCAGGTGAATGGCGACAAACTGCCACCAGTTGGGCAGTTGAAAAGCCACTACATCGGCAACCCCCACGCCGAGCCGGTCCAACCCAAGAGCAATTCGATCGACCTGCTCACTAAGCTCACCGTAGGTCAGCTGTAGTCGACTACCCCGCTCACTATTGTTATCAACAATCGCTACCCGGTCGGGGTCCCGCGCCACGGTATCATCGAGATAATCGGTTAACAGCCGATCGGTCCAGTAGCCCGCTGACCGGTTGCTTTCTAACCGTTCGGATGTCAGTAATATGTCCATTGTTTAGCCTTCCCCTCCGCCGGAAAATAACTCAAAAAATTTGCCGTATGATCGCACGGCCCGAGGCTAGAATGGGCGGCAATCCCCGACATAATTAGCTGCCGTTTTAAATGCAAGAAGCGAAATAGCTAGCCAACTACATATATTTTTTGAATTCTTTAACTGAAGAGGAAAACTGATGGATCTCAAACTTGCTGGACAATCCGTAATCGTCACCGGCGCAGCCTCTAATATTGGTCGCGCCATTGCTCTCGGATTTGCCGCGGAAGGTGCCAAAATCACCATTGCCGACCTCGATGAGACCCTTGCCAACCAGGTAGCGCAAACCGCGAGTGACCGGGGTGCTGCAGAGGTACAGGTCGTCAAAACCGATGTCACCGACGCTGCGGCCGTGGCAGACATGGTAGCTACAGCCGGGCAGTTCGGCGGCATCCATGCAGTAGTCAATGCCGTGGGTTGGGATCAGCTGATGTTTTTCACCGACACCACGCCTGATTTCTGGCAAAAAATAATCAAGATCAATTACATGAGTGTGCTTAATCTCACCCATGCTCTGCTCCCGGGCATGATCGACCAGGGTGAAGGTTCATTCGTTTGCATTAGCTCAGACGCCAGCCGCCAGGGCGAACCGCGCGAAGCTGTGTACGGCGGCACCAAAGCGGCGGTCAACGCCTTCATGAAAACCATCGCTAAGGAAAATGGCCGCTTTGGCATTCGCTGCAACCTGGTCTGCCCCGGTGTCACCCTGCCCGACCCGGAAGAAGCCGTGAGTGACAACAGCATGTGGGCGAAACGCGACGCCATGTTTACCGAAGAGCAACTGGTAAAAGTCGCCAACGCCATGCCCCTGAAAAAAATCGGCAAGCCACAGGACATCGCCAACGCCGCGGTGTTCCTGTCATCCCGCGCTGCGGCCGGCCACATTACTGGCCAGGTGCTTAGCGTCAGTGGTGGTTATTCCATGGCCGGATAGTCAACTTAGCTGTCGACCCTCTGGATGAACCACTACTCGCCTAAAAGGGCAATACCTGTCATGCAACCGCTCCACATCGCCACGCCGTTAATCGAGTCGCTGACCATGAGTCAGCGGGTCTCGGCGAACATCTGGCTAAAAATGGAGGCGCTGCAGCCCAGCGGTTCATTCAAAATCCGGGGCATCGGCCATGCCTGCCAGCAATACGTTAAACAGGGGGCTACCCGGCTGCTGGCCTCCTCTGCCGGCAACGCCGGACTGGCGGTGGCCTACGCCGGACGCAAGCTGAACATTGACGTAACGGTGGTCGTACCCACCACCACCAAACCACGGGCCATCGAGCTGATTGAACAGGAAGGTGCGGAAGTAGTGGTTGCAGGTGAAGACTGGGATGCTGCCGATGCCCACACCCATTCAATTCGACAAACCAGTTGCGCCTATATCCACCCGTTTGATGATCCGTTGCTCTGGCAGGGACACGCTAGTCTTATTGATGAAATTGCCACCGACGGACTGGTTCCCGACGGCATCGTTGTCGCCGTGGGCGGTGGTGGGCTGATGAGTGGAGTCGCCGAAGGGTTGAATCGCCATGGCTGGGAGAAGACCCCGATTCTGGCAGTGGAGACCTTTGGCACCGATTCACTCTATGCGGCATGCCAGGCCGGCAAGCATATCGGCATTGACCATATCACTAGCATTGCCACCTCTCTGGGCGCACGAAAGGTCGCCGCCCACAGTTTTGAGCTGCTACAAACTCACGCTATAGCGTGTCATCGGGTTACTGACTATCAAGCCGTGGAGGCCTGCTACCATTTTTTACGTGATCACCGCATTATGGTCGAACCGGCCTGCGGGGCCGCATTAGCAACCGTCTATGAGCAAGCCGATTTTTTTGCTGATAAAAATAATGTCGTCGTCATTGTCTGCGGCGGTGTCGGCGTGACCCTGGAGCGGCTGGCTGAGTGGCGAGAACAACTTAGACTTAGCGTAAGACCCAATCCGCAATAATAGTAAATCTGAATCTTTTTTTAAGGAGAAACCCTGATGAGCGATACCGACCTGTTTCTGTATGAATTGCGCGACGACCATATCGCGGTGATGACCCTGAACCGGCCTGACAAAATGAACGCTCTCAGCGACGGGTTGGCCAAAGCCATTCTGGAGGGAATAGAACGATTTGAAGCCGACCAGGACGCCTGGGTCGGCATTCTCACCGGCAACGGCAAAGCCTTTTGCGCCGGCGGCGATCTGGAAAATATGCGCGTTAGCTCCATGGACGAGGGCGACTGGGTCGATTCAGTCGCTGAGCTGATGCCAATGTTCAATGCCCTTGAGCAGCATAAGAAACCGATTATCGGCGCCATCAATGGCTTTGCCATGGGTGGAGGCCTGTCGGTGGCCAATGCCTGTTCATTGATTGTAGCGGCAGAATCAGCCCGCTTTGGGATGCCCGAGGCAGCGGTCAGCGTGCCCAATTTCTCTTATTTCGATCTCTGGAAAACCGTCGGTTACCGCAACGCACTGGAGCTGAGCCTCACCGCCGAAGCGTTCAGCGCCGAACACATGCAGCGCATTGGCTTTGTCAGTCAGGTGGTGCCTGACCACGAGCTGATGGAGGCCGCACTGAAATTCGCCGCCCGTATTACCAAAAACGGGCCCATGGCCACCGCCGGCGCCGAGCTTGCGATGCGTTTCACGCTGAATAACCCCAAAGAGGATTGGCCCGAAAAGGCGCCGAAACTCTGGAAAGCGCTGCTCAACAGTGATGATCTGCGCGAAGGCTTGTCTTCCTTTGCGGAAAAACGTAAACCAAAGTGGAAAAACGCCTGAATCCGATTTCCCGTACTCGCGACACCCCGAGCTAATCGTCCGAGTTCTATTTTTCCGAGTCAGTAAAACAGGCCCGTAACAGGGCCTGCATTTTTTCCTGGCCCAACCCTTCCAGTAGTTCGATATTCCGCTCGGGAATCAGCTCAACATCCGTAAAACTGGCAATGGCTCTTTCCAGACTGGCCTCGCGGAGTAAGTGCAACACGGGATAAGGCGCACGGTTGGTGTAGTTCTGCGCATCACCCGGCTGGGTGCCAGCAAACTGGTAATCGGGGTGAAAACTGGCAATTTGACAAACACCCTCAAAGTCCAGCTCCTCCAACAGCCGATCGGCAAGATCGAGAAACTGGTTATAGTCATCGAAATCTGTCAGCACCTGTGGATGGATCAGTAGCGTAGTTTCGACACTGTCGTCCGACTCTAGCCGTTCCAGCTCGGTCTGAAGATCAGTGAGTAACTGCTGCTCATCGGTGGCCTCACTGACAAAAAAACGCACGCGATCTTCGATCAGCTCGGCCCTGGCAAACGGACAAAGATTCAACCCGACCACGACCTCTTCGACCCAGCAGCGCACAGCTGCGACAATCGCTACCGATTTCAATCCCCACTACTCCGCCACACAGACTTTGCCACGCCCCGGTGATGAACCGGTATCACGCATTATTCACCACTAATCGTCAGGTACAAGGCTTCAACCTGCTGACGTGCCCAGGCGGTTCTGCGCAAAAACTTCAGACTCGACTTAATCGATGGATCGTAATTAAAACAGCGAACATCGATATGTTCACCTAGCGCCGCCCAACCATAATGCTCGACCAACCGGGTAACCATCTGTTCAAGGGTGATGCCATGAAGCGGGTTATTAACCTGCTGATTCATCTAACGCCCTGGCAGGCCAATTGCCCAGCAGAATTCATCACAACGGATGAACCCGAACCGGTAACGATGTGTAACCATGAATCATGTTAGAGCGATTACGCACCGGTTCACCCACCACCTCTACCTTCCTGAATCGCTTGCTGATCTCTTCCCAGACGATACGCAGCTGCATTTCCGCCAGTCGGTTACCCATGCAGCGATGCACACCAAAACCGAACGAAAGATGGTGGCGGGCATTTTCACGGTCGATAAGGAACTGGTTGGGGTTTTCAATCACCTCATCATCGCGATTGCCAGAGATGAACCACATCACTACCTTATCACCTTTACGAATTTGCTTGCCGCCCAGCTCCGTATCTTCTTTAACCCGGCGGGACATGCTCGACACCGGGGTCTGCCAACGAATTATTTCCGAGATCATGTTTGGAATCAGCGCCGGGTCATCGCGTAGTTTCTGATACTCACCCGGATTCTGGTTGAGAGCCAACACGCCGGCAGAGATCGAATTACGGGTGGTGTCGTTGCCACCGATCAGCAACAAAATGAGGTTACCAAGAAATTCCACCGGATTAGAGACCATGTCGCGAGTTGACTCGGAATGGGCGAGCATGGAAATAATGTCATTTCCCGGCGGGCCGCTTACCCGCTCATTCCAGAGCCGGGTGAAATACTCAGCGCACTCCGCGAGTCCCTGTGTACGCTCCTGCTCAGTAACAAAATTGGACCCGGCCAGCTGCGGCGCACCCGCGGCAATATCTGACCAGTAGGTAAGTTTTAGCCGATCCTCAAAAGGCACATCAAACAGCGTGGCTAACATCTGGGCGGTTAGATCGACGGATACCCGTGGCACCCAGTCGAAGGTCTCGCCGATCGGCAAATCATCAAGAATATCGCCAGCCCAACCACGGATTGTCGATTCGAGATTGGCTAAATTCCTCGGGGCCACCGTGCCCTGCACCGCCGCCCGCTGTACGTCGTGCTTTGGCGGGTCCATCTGAATGAACGACTGAAACGGCACTTCTTCTGAGGGCTCACTGATAGTAACCGTCGGCTCAGAAGAGAAAATTTTGTGATGTTTATCAACGTGTGCAATATCTTTAAACTTGGTCACCGACCAGTAGGGCCCATACTCACTATTAGCGCAGTAATGCACCGGGTCATCACGACGTAGACGCTCGAAAAACCCCCAGTGTTCACCATGTTCAAACAGCTCCGCCTGGCTCACATCAATCTGCTCAAGCGGCACCTCATTCGGGTTTAAACCCAGCATCCGCACCGGTGCTGTTGCCTGTTCACTCATTTCCACCTCTCCCTAACCTTTGAATTACTGTTCGTTCATAACTCTACAGGCATGCGCCGTTAATACAAGAGCACTTTCTTTCGCTATCCCAAAGTAAATACTTTCGGAACTCTCTCACCTAACGCTGACACCAAAATCGCACCGTTCAAACGAAAGGCGCTCGTAACTGGAGTCGTTTATATTGGCATCAGAATTATCAATATGAGGCCCCGTGTGACCATGACGACGGAAGAATACGCAGCCATGCCAGATCGATGATTGAGCATGAAAATACGCTGCTTGATCACCGTATGGCCTGGGTGGGGGCTTTACAGGGGGCTTCTCTTAGCAAGCACTGGAGTAACATGGAGTACCTATAACCTCCTGGTACTCCTGATCAGTCTATTCGGCTTTTATTCGAGTATTTCAGTCGGCGTGAGCCTTCAGTCAGCGCTTCGGGCAATTGATAGCTTATTAAAAACGTGGGCGGTTCGAATACACCATTTGTTTGCCGGCTACCTATACAGGTTTATTTTCGGGGGAAACTCCCCATTCACGGCAGCATCGCACCCCGAATGGCGTAAAAAATCAATGCTGCCAACAAACCCGACGCGGGCACGGTGATTATCCAGGCAGCGACTATTTTCGTAACTGCTGAGCGTTTCACTAAATGCTCGCGGTAGGTGCTATCCAGTTGAAGGCGCTCTATTTCGGCGAGCCTGGCCGGCGAGGACCGCTCTTTGAGCTGCTGCAACATTTGCTTTTGCTCTTTTAGCGTTGCCAGCTGGAAATGGTACAAAAAACCCTCAACCTGCTCGCGGTCTTCGCCCTGGTGATGAAGCTCAATTTCGTGGATTACTTTGGCATACATAGCTTTAACATGTTCGCGCAGAAAGCCCACTCCAAAGACAGCACCCACAGCGATGTGTGTGGACGAGACCGGCAGCGCAAACTGGCTGGCAATGATCACGGTAATCGCCGCCGACATAGCGATGCAGAAAGCACGGCTCTGGTCCAGGTCAGTGATTTCACTGCCTACCGTGCGCACCAGTTTAGGACCGTACAGGGCAAGCCCAAGCGCGATACCAAACGCACCGATGAGCATCACCCACAGGGGAATGGCGGCCTTGCTGGCAATATCGCCGCTCAGCAGCGCATCGTTGATAGCAGCTAGCGGCCCAATAGCGTTAGCAACATCATTAGCCCCATGGGCAAAGCTGAGCAGGCCCGCTGCGAAAATTAGCGGAATGGTGAATAGCTTGTTAATGGCACCCTTGTCGTTACGCATGGTTTGAGTCGCTTTAGCGATGATTGGACGTACTACCGCATAAACCACAACGGCAATGACCAATCCCAGCAACAGGGCGCTACCAAACTCCACTTTCCATATTTTCTTGAGCCCTTTTAGCAGCAGATAGGTGGAAAAAGTCCACGCCATGAGCCCCACTAGCAGTGGCACCACCCTCCGCGCTGCAGCCAGCTTATCTTCCTGATAAGTAATCGTCCGCTTAACCAGATAGAGAAAACCGGCGGCAATTAACCCCCCAAGCACCGGCGAGATTATCCAGCTGGCAGCAATGGCTCCCATCTGTCCCCAGTCGGCAATAGCTAAGCCACCCGCCGCAATTCCTGCCCCCAACACCCCGCCCACGATCGAGTGGGTAGTTGAGACCGGCGCGCCCAAAGCAGTAGCCACATTTAGCCAGATAGCACCGGCCAGCAGCGCGGCAATCATCAACCAGACAAACGTAGCGCTATCGCCAATCATCTGCGGATCAATGATGCCCTTTTTGATCGTGCCGACCACGTCGCCGCCGGCGATAATCGAGCCGGCAGCCTCGAATATGACCGCAAGAACGATGGCCCCGGCCATGGTTAATGCGCCGGACCCTACCGCCGGCCCGACATTGTTGGCAACATCGTTGGCGCCAATGTTGATCGCCATATAGCCGCCGATCATCGCGGCAATGACCAGCAGATAGCTGCCTTTAATTCCAACACCGACAAAAAATACGATGCCGATGATAAACAGCAGTGCAGCACCCGTGCGCAGCAGTTCCCGCCGCGCAGGCAGGGTTGCCAGCACGCTGTCATTAAGGTTGTTAGATGCCATTTGAAACCCTGATTGATACGCCTGTAGACTAAATTTTATTAGCTAGCCACTTGGACTGCTAACCTTTTTTAAAATAGATTTTTTATAACCACGGAGCCGAATTTACGCTGGCAGACTCTCTTGCCGGTGGAGAGAATAGTGGTTAACCCCCATTTCTGCATTCTGTAAACATTTTAACCCTGTTCACTGACAACAATAAGACGTTTACCAACCAAATTTTTTCGCAAAGTGGCATACGCCTGCGCGACATAAAAACAAGAAAGCATCTGCATCAATCCCAAACCAGAACAGGTTGCCGTAGCTGCTCTGTCTGCTCCTGTAGGGTGTTGATATGAGTCTCCCAGAAGCCGGTGCTACTCACCGCCGGGAAAGCGATGGGAAATGCCGGGTCATGCCAACGCTGAGCGATCCAGGCAACGTGGTGAATCATGCGCAGGGTGCGTAACGGCTCTATCAGGTGCAGTTCGCGGGCATCAAACTCGTTGAACTGTTCGTAGCCGACCAGCAGGTCACCGAGCCGGGCATTCATGTATTGGCGGTCACCGGAGAGGAACATCCACAGATCCTGAATTGCCGGACCGCTGGCAGCATCGTCAAAATCGACCAGGTGGGGCCCCGCATCGGTCCAGAGCATATTGCCGGGGTGCAAATCGCCGTGGAGACGAATTTGCTGAATTTCTCCGGTTTGGATGAACGCCTGTTTAACCTGCTCCAGCAGCTGGGCAGTAATGCTGGCGTAGTTTTCCCTCAAGTAGTCCGGCAGCAGGCTTGTTTTTAATACCTGCTCGCGGGCGGAATCGCCGAGACGCTCAACGCTAATATTTACCCTGTGTAGAAAAGGTTCGGTTGTGCCGACGGCGTGAATCCGTCCGACCAGCCGCCCGATCTGCTCCAGCTGATCAGGGTTATCCAGTTCTGGCGCCCGACCGCCGGCGTTGGGATACAGCGCAAATCGGTGGCCTGCGTAAGCAAAAAGTGTGCGGCCCAGGTGATCTGCTAACGGGGCAATCACCGGCAGTTCGATATCCGCCAACTGCTGAGTAAACCGGTGCTCTTCAAGAATCTGCTCATCGCTCCAACGACTGGGACGATAGAATTTGGCGACAATCCGCACCGGTTGCGACCGACCGGTGACGAAACCTGCGAGCTGCGGCAGTCCATCCGCCGCCGACTCCTGCTCCCCCAGGTCAATTCGATACACCCGGTTCTCATAGCTGTTCAGCGCCAGAAAGGCACCGCTACAACACAGGCCGACCGACTCAACTGCGTCCAGCAGCTGCTCTGGGGCCAAATCGGCAAACCCGGTCTCCGATCCTGCAGACTGGGGATCGCCGACGCTCGCCGGGGCTCGTTGCGGTCGCTCATTTCCTATATCTCTATTCACCCGCGAATTGTACAGCCCAACCGCAAACCGGATGAGATCCGCCACTCGTCGAGTCCAGAAGTACCGACTCAACCCCCCTGACTCAGGGTTAGTTTGGGTTTCGAATTCACCCATAGCAAACATCGCTGCTGACCCTGTTTACTGTCGGAATTACCTGCTACGATGACGAAGACGTTAGTTTGACCCTCACTATTTAAAGTACCGTAAAACATCTAAATAGCTGGATTTCGCCCCCCCCCCACGAAAAGAATGAACAATGCAGATCCTTTCACCCATCAGTTGGCCGGAGTCGCTGTATTTAGACGCGGATGCTGAATCGACAAAGCAGCTTTATCGCAACCTCCCGGCTTCCCTGGCGATTAACTTTGTACTGGCAACATTGCTGTCGTCGGTTTTATGGACCCAGGTACCCGATCCCACTCTTATTGCCTGGTTTGGGACGTTACTATTTTTAATTCTGATTAGACTATTCAGCCTATTTCTATTCAGAAAAAAAGCGCCCTGCAGTAAATCTTTAGCACCGTGGGAAAACGGATTTTTAGTGCTCTCAACCCTCACCGGGCTCCTCTGGGGAATGGCCATATGGGGTTTTGCGCCCCACGCAGACCCACGAACCCCGTTGCTAATCACCTTTACGTTGGGCGGACTGACCGCAGGGGCCGCCGCAACACTCGGTTCCCGTTTATCTGTGTTTTACGCGTATTTGTTTGTCATGGCGCTACCACTAAGCGCCTGGTATTTTTTGCAACAAAGCTATCCTGACCAGGTAATGGGAGTGATGATTATTCTCTATATAATCACTTTGATGACAGTCAGTTACGGCGCTAAACGTGATTCACTCAAATCAATCAAGTTATCGAATGAAATAGCCGACGCAAAAGAGCAAGCTGAAAGCGCTAATCAGACCAAATCTGACTTTCTTTCATCCATGAGTCACGAATTAAGAACGCCGCTTCACGCCATTATTGGATTTGCTCAACTTCTTAATTTGAATGAAATCGGCGAAAAAAACAGGGAAAAAGTCGGACATATTGTGAATGCGGGGGAACACCTAACCGCAATGGTTGACGATATTCTGGATTTCGCTCGCGTAGAAGCCGGCCACTATGAACTGACTACTGAACCAATGTCGGTTGCTGAGGTATTGGTAGACGCATGGAAACTGCTACAACCTCTAGCAGAGGAGCGCAATATTGCCCTATCCACTCCAATAGACGAAAACCAACTGGTTTATGTTTCTACCGATCGACAGCGTCTGAAACAGATATTGCTCAACCTGATGTCTAATGCAATCAAATATAACGCTCCCGGCGGCCAGATAACTTTGCTGTGTTCGACTGAAGGGAAGCAGAAAATCCGTATCTCCGTTCGAGATACCGGTCCAGGCATCCCAACGAAAAACCTGGAACGCCTTTTCAATCCTTTCGACCGCCTCGGCGCAGACAATAACAACGTGGTTGGTACCGGTATTGGCCTGGCGTTAAGCCGCTCGCTTATGGATATTCTCGGCGGCCGCCTGGGAGTCGATAGCAAGCTCGGATCTGGCAGTACCTTCTGGATCGAATTGCCCCGCTACGTCCCCCTTCCCCATGAAGCGCTTGATGATGCAACTGAACGAACAATGGATACTGCCCCGGTTGATAAGGAAGAAACCGAATACAGCACCACCATAATTTACATTGAGGATAACCTCACCAACCTGCAACTGGTAAAGGACATACTCAACCTCAGACCCAGCACCAGAATGCTCGAAGCGTTGCGAGGAGATCAGGGTTACGACCTTGTAGTAGCGCAGCAACCCGATTTAGTCTTATTAGACCTGCACCTGCCTGGACTCAATGGCGATGAAGTATTGGCCAGGCTCAAAACCAATCCCGAAACCCGAAATATTCCGGTCATTATCACCAGCGCTGACGCGTCAAAGGGGCAGGTAGAACGCCTAACTGCAGCGGGCGCACACTCCTATGTGACCAAACCTTTCACCATAGACCAGCTATTGCAGACCATTAAAGTGGCGCTGAACGAACCACTGGAAGACCAAAAAAGCGTTGTTTGATCGCCAAGCCTGATTAAGATAAAAAATGACGGTGGTTTTTCATGCGCTCAACCGACTGATCAACCAGGACGAACCAATCCTGGCTCCATATTGCCTGCTTAACCATTCCGGCCCACATTTCTCGGAATAAAAGAGTGCGTATCAAAGAGGTACCGAGCTTACATAATGGCCGGCTCCACTCATTTTGGGTTAGCATCAAACTGATTATCGCCGGGGCTGCTATCGGTCGCCATGAAGAGAAGCAGCGCAATCGGCCCTACACGGGATCAAGTAACAGAAGCAAGCAATTCTGGTCGTACTTATACCCTTGAGCCGCTCCTGCCACTAGAATCCAGAAACAACCAACCTGCCCGGTACCTGATATCAACCACTGGAATGTCCTCTACCATTGATAGCCAAGCTTAATATTGTATGTGGTCTCGGTGTCATCAAGCCCGACCGGGGTACCACCATCATATTCAATCTTCACTTCGGTGGTGGCCACGATCCCAGCGTAGATCGGAAAGCGAAATCCGGTCCACGCATTCCATACCAGGTTGTCCGTATCATCAAACTGCAACAAGCCATTTTGCCGGTGATAAAACTGCACTCTGTCAGGAATCAGGAATCGGTCAAAATCGATCATCCAACCAAGTCCCATATAATCGTCATTCTCCGCTGCATAAAAATCTTCCTTGACCCACAAGGGTCCAACGGCCGCATCGAGGTTCATCGCCTGACTTTCATAAAATTCGTAACCCACCAACGGGCCAACCATCGTGCGCAATCTGAGATCGGCGAAGCGATCGTGCTCTAATCCCAGGGTGCCCCCGTAATAGAACTTTTTATTAACAAAACGGTCGTACCGGCCGTTTAATCGCCAGTCATCATCGGTGAGATCGCCATTACTTTCTTCTCTATCATAATCTCCATAAAATTTAAGCCGATTTTCTAGTCGGCGAAAGGTCGTCGCGAAATCTGCATCGTATTCGTCTTTATCCGAATTTCCCCGTTCACGTTTCAGAACAACATTGACATTACCGCTCCAGTTCAGGCCCTCACCCAGTCGCCAGGGCTCGGGGTTGATTTGGGCCACCTCACCCACTGAGAATGTCTCAACCACCCCTGATTCACTGGAACTCTGCAGACCTGTTTCAGTATTTTTGGCGCTCTTCATTTTACGGGTTTCGCCGCTCTCCAGTAGCACCGTCACAGGCTCATCTACAATCAGCTCGCTAACCTCTGCCCACTTAACTTTGATCACACCGGCATAGGAAGTCTCAAAATTAATCGCGTCACCACTATTTTCATTGACAACCTTGCCCAGTAAACGGGAGCCATCTTTCATAATAATTTCATCCGCATTCGCTGAAAACCCAGCCAATAGCAAGGCAATAAAACCTGGTAACAACAAGGTTAAACGACCTTCATAACCTTTGGACAAACCCACTATCAATCTCCTGACGGTACACACTATTCTTAAATAGAAAAAGGCGGCCGAGATATTACTCAATCTCCCTCCAATTACCAGACCCACAAGCGAGAACCTGCTTGTTTATCGCAACAATTTAACTACCTGACGAAGCCCCACCCCTAAGACAGGCACAGATTGATCATCGCCGACAAAGCTGGCTAAAGCGGCAGCGCCCGTGCTACTTGAACGTGGAGTTGGTTCTATGCCGGCGGGCTGGGACGGATAACGAACCAGAGAGCCCTGAGAGACCACCAAAACTGTGCAAGCACACACTAGAAAAACACTTGGCAGCCGGACCAATCTTTAAACCAAAAACCAGCAATTTCAATCGATCACGCCAACGATTGCTCTACTAATTCGTTAAGCCGTCGGCGCATTCCATCCCGGCCAAATGCAGTTTCCGCTCGTTGAAATAGCCGATCGCCAAGTTGCTTTTTTTGCTCAGCACTCAGACCTGCAATGCTCAGCATTTCATTAGCGACACCCTCTACATCACCGGGTTTACAAAGCGGACAGCAATCGGCAACCACTTCGCCGATACCCCCCGCATTGGTCACCACCAGGGGCACTCTGGCAATCATTGCCTCAATCAGCACCATGCCAAAGCCTTCATGAACCGACGTCAGCACAAACTGATCAAACGCGGGCATTATTTGCCACGCATTTTCCAGCGACCCGGTGAAGGTCACTGCGGTGGCTATTCCTAGCTCCTCCGCCAGTGCTGTCAATTTATTTCTCTTCGAGCCATCGCCAACGATCACCAGGCGGGCACCGGGAATGTCACGGCGAACGATGGCAAAGGCCCGCAATAACGTGGATTGATCTTTACTTTTAGACAGCCGACCGACGTGGCCGAAAACAATTTCTTCCTCACCCAATCCCAGTTGTCGACGGGCCTGATCACGGGACGGCAATTTACTGGCAATGGTGGCCACATCCATCACGTTGTGAAGGGTAACCACTCTACCCGGCCCTGGCTGCGCCGGAGGCTCTGCAGACTTTGAATTCGCGGGCAAATTGAGGGAATGACGGATATCGTCAGCAACGGCTCTGGATACCCCAACAAAAGTGGCTCGAGACAGCATCCGCTTATAAAAAAGTTTCCGCCAGGAAGAGGTTATTTGATGAAGCCCATGAATCACTGCCAGCTGAGTGAAATGGGGATAGAAAAGATATAGCAGCCCCATCACCTGGTGTGATTTAAACCGATGGGCGATAACCAGGTCGACACGCTCCTCACGACAAATAGCGCGCAACCGCCAGGCCGCCCGCAGGCGCCAGCACAGCATTTTTTTATTGAAACCTAAAAACAGCACTCGTTCGGCCGGAATATCTGGCTGTAGCGAGTTAGCCGCCGGAAGGTCGCCGCGTAGCAGCACTGAAATGCGTCGAAACTGAGGGGGTTCAAGCACGGCCAGGTATTCATTAGAAACCTGCAGCAATGACGCGTGACTATTCCTTAAATCGAGCACCACCAGGGCGCGCGCAGGGGTGCTAGCCATCCGGATTAACCCCGGTGATGGCGATCATTACAGTCACCTGGTTAGCGAAAACTGGCGTTGATAGACTCCAGCGCCTCTACACCGGGATTGAGCCGATCGTAATTGAGTGACGAAAGGGGCTCATCGACAGTTTTCATGATGTCGTGAAAATCAGTGACATCGGGGTTCACATAGAGCATCCCGGTAGCAATTTTGCCCTGCTCCTGACAATCAAGCAGGTAATTGATGGCTTTCTTACGATCATAGGGGTCATAGTCTTCATCAAGCTTGTGCAGATTCAACACCGAGCCATCGTGCATTTTTACCTGAGTCCCCGTGCCAGGCTCATAATCAACCCTGATAGTTTTAGCGTAGGGCACATAATCGGCGGTAACCACCGGCACATCATGCTCACGAACATATTCGTAGCTGCGCGTGGAGCCTTCATGATTGTTAAACGTTACGCAGGGTGAAATGCAGTCAATCATGGCGAAACCGGGGTGACTCAGCGCACCTTTGATTAACGGCACTAACTGCTTTTTATCACCGGAAAACCCCCGAGCCACGTAGGTGGCACCCAACTGCAGCGCCATCTGAATTAAATCAATTTGGTCAAAGGGATTGGGCACTCCGCCTTTACTGGCAGAACCAAAATCGGCGGTGGCGGAAAACTGGCCTTTAGTCAGGCCATAAACACCGTTGTTCTCGACCATGTAAAGCATATTGAGTCGACGGCGAACGATATGGCTAAATTGGCCAAAACCAATAGAAGCCGTATCGCCATCGCCAGAAACACCGATGTAGACCAGGTCTTTGTTCGCAATGTTGGCCCCGGTGACAACTGACGGCATCCGCCCGTGAACGGAGTTAAACCCATGGGAAGCGCCGAGAAAATAGGTAGGGGTTTTCGAGGAACAACCGATACCGCTGATTTTTGCTATCCGGTGCGGCGGCAGATCAAGCTCGTAGCAGGCCTGGATCAGTGCCGCACTAATAGAGTCGTGACCACACCCGGCGCAGAGGGTGGAAATACTGCCCTCGTAGTCACGTCGAGTGAAACCCAGCTCGTTTTTTGCAATAGCTGGGTGGGTAACTTTGGGTTTGATATAACTCATTTTAAAGGGTCATCCTTCACGCATCAGGCAGAGAGTCGCTGCCTGGAACCGCCGTTATCGACATGGCCAGAAATGGTAGCAACCAGAAATTCAGCCGTCACCGGCATACCGTCATAGTGGGTCACCGAGATCAGTTTAGCCGGGTTGACGTCGCCTTCAATCATCAGCATCGAGCGCATCTGTGCGTCGCGGTTCTGCTCGATCACCAACACCCGCTCATGGCTGTTGATGAACTGCCAAACCTCGTCACCGAATGGAAAGCTGCGCAGGCGTATCTGATCAAATAAATGACCCTGCCTTTGTAGCTCCTCCAGGGTTTCAGGCATGACCTCTGCGGTGGTGCCGAAAAAAAGCACCGCATCCGGCCGACCTTTATCTTCAATTATCGCCGGGGGCACCAGGGTGGCTGCGGTCCTGAATTTAACCAGTAACCGCTCCATGTTTTCCTGATATTCAGGGCCCTTCTCGGTATAGCCACCATATTTGTTATGGCCAGACCCCCGGGTGAAAAAAGCCCCTTTGGTCGGATGAGTGCCCGGATAGGTTCGATAAGGAATACCATCGCCATCAATATCAAGGTAGCGATAAAATTCAAAACCCTCTTCGAGCATTTCGTAATTAGCAACTTTGCCGCGATCCCAGGAATAATCCGGGTCGATAGTCAACGGCTCACTGACAGAGTCATTCATGCCCAGTTCAAGCTCACTGACCAGAATCACCGGGGTTTGCAGCCGTTCAGCCAGGTCAAATGCCAGCATGGAAAAATCAAAACACTCTTTCGGTGTAGAAGGCAGCAGCAACACATGGCGGCTATCACCGTGGGATGCATAAGCACAGGCCATTAAATCAGATTGCTGATTGCGAGTAGGCATACCCGTCGAAGGGCCGCAGCGCTGCACATCCACCAGTACCGCCGGGATCTCCGCATAATAGGCTAACCCAAGAAATTCACTCATCAGTGAAATACCGGGACCACTGGTGGCGGTAAATGCTCGCGCACCGTTCCAGTTAGCGCCAATCACCATGCCGATCGCAGCCAGCTCGTCTTCGGCCTGGGCTACGCCAAACAACCTGCGTCCAGTTTGCGGATCAATCCGCAGTTTTTCCGCATATTTAGTATAGGCATCAATCACTGAAGTAGAGGGAGTAATCGGATACCAGCCGGCAACCGTCGCACCCGCATAAACAGCGCCCAGCCCCACCGTTGAATTACCATCAATAAGAATTTTGTCGCCGACCAGGTCGCGCCGCTCTACCCGTAAGGGCAGCGGACAATCGTAAAATTTAGCCGCATAATCGTAACCGGTTTGCAGAGCATCGATGTTAGTCTCGATGATCTTGTCCCTGCCCTTGAACTGCTCCCCAAGTAAATCACAGAGCACTTCAAACTCAATACCCAGCAAAGCACTGAGCGCACCTGCATAGATGATGTTTTTGAAGAGCTGACGGTGCCGCGCCTGCTCATATTTGGCCACGGTAATCTGAGTCAGCGGTAGGCCGATATAGTTAATATCATCCCGGCGGCCGTGGGGGTTTAATGGCTTCGTCGAGTCGTACACCAGGTAACCACCGGGCACCACGTCAGCAACATCCTGCTGAAAGGTCTGAGAGTTCATCGCCACCAGCACATCAACGCTACCGCGACGGCCGGTGTGACCCTTTTCACTCACCCGAATTTCGTACCAGGTCGGCAGCCCCTGAATATTGGATGGAAAAATGTTTTTCGGTCCGACAGGCAAGCCCATCCGGAAGAAACTTTTAGCGATTAAAGAATTAGCACTGGCAGAACCCGAACCATTAACGTTGGCAAACCGTAAAACCAGTTCGTTTACTCTATTCAAGTCCGACATATCCCACCTGCCTGGGGCAATTTGAGGATTGATTTTTGCATATCCCACGCACTCGTCGGACAACGTTCCGCACACAGCCCGCAGTGCAGGCAGACGTCTTCATCTTTCACCATCACCCTGCCGGTCTTAACCTCACTGCTCACGAAAAGATCCTGGGCCAGGTTGGTAGACGGGGCCATCAGGCTTTGCCGCAGTAGTTCTTCCGGCGCATCTTCAATAAAAGTAATGCAGTCGGTGGGACATATATCAACACAGGCATCACATTCGATACAGAGCTTCTCGGTAAAGACCGTCTGCACGTCACAATTCAAACAGCGCCGAGCTTCTTCGTAAGCCTGCTCCGCGTCAAACCCTTTCTCCACTTCCAGGCTCATCGATGACAACGCCGCCTTAAGTTCAACTTGCGGCACGATTCGGCGTTGAAGCCCGTCATAAGCGTTGCTGTAGCTCCAGTCATGCAAGCCCATTTTCTGGCTGATTAAGTTAACCCCTTTCACCGGCCGCTCACGAATGTCCTGACTGCTGCAGTGGAGGTCGATTGATATCGCGGCTGCATGACCATGGGCAACCGCAGTAATGATATTTTTTGGACCAAACGCCGCATCACCGCCAAAAAACACGTTCGGCAAACTCGACTGGTGGGTCAGCTCATCCACAATCGGCATATCCCGGTCATCAAAATCGATGCCGATGTCGCGCTCTATCCACGGGAAAGCATTACTCTGACCAATGGCCACCAACACATCATCGCAGGCAACGGTGACCGGCACTTCATCCGTCGCGATTAATTTGCGTCGGCCATTGTCATCATACTCGGCACGAACTTTCTGAAATTTCATCCCCACCAGCTTGCCGTTTTCGCTCAGATATTCCAGCGGCTGATGGTAGTTCAGAAACGGGATACCCTCGGCCATGGCATCCTCTTTTTCCCACTCCGAGGCTTTCATCTCTTCAAAGCCACTGCGCACGGTAATGGTGACCTCTTCGCCACCCAGGCGGCGCGCGGTACGACAACAGTCCATCGCCGTGTTGCCACCGCCAATCACCACCACCCGCTTACCCACCTTTTCGGTATGGCCAAAATGAACGCTGGATAGCCAGTCGATGCCAACATGGACGTTATCTGCCACTGCTTCAGCACCCGCCACATCGAGCCAGTTACCGCGCGGCGCACCGGTACCGATAAAAATAGCGTCAAAACCTTCCTCGAGCAGTGCAGCCAAACTGGTGATCTCGGTACCAAAATGGGTTTTCACCCCCATATTGAGGATCTGATCCACCTCTTCGTCGAGCACTTCAGCCGGCAGCCGAAAACTGGGAATCTGCACCCGCATGAAGCCACCGCCGCGACGTTCGCGCTCATACAGCTCGATGTCATAACCTAATGGCATCAGGTCGCGGGCGACCGCCAGTGACGCAGGACCCGCACCGATCAGCGCAATACGCTTGCCATTTTTCTTTTTTGGGATTTCCGGCATACGCTGACCGATATCACCCTTGTTATCCGCAGCGACACGTTTTAACCGACAAATTGCAACCGGCTTTTCTTCCACCCGGCCACGACGACAGGCCGGTTCGCAAGGTCGATCGCAGGTGCGCCCGAGCACTCCAGGAAAAACGTTGCTGTGCCAGTTGAGCATGTAAGCGTCGGAGTATCGCTCCGCCGCGATCAACCGAATATATTCCGGCACATTGGTATGAGCGGGGCACGCGTGCTGACAATCCACCACTTTCTGGATGTAGTCCGGGTCTCTGATATCGCTTCGTTTCACAGAATTTTACTTTTAATAAAAGAATGAAGAAATTAACCGCGTAATGTAAGTGGGCAACCGGCTTTGGGTCAAGATAAGCACCACTTAAAAACCCTTAAGATTATTGCTCTGGCTGCGGATTCCGCCAGTCGACAAATTCCCGCAGCACTGCGGTAGCAAAAGAACCGGACGGCAACCCAAATTCCACCACCAAACCCCCTTCGCCCCAACGCCACTCCAGGCCACTCAAATCAAGTCGCAGGGGACGACGCTCCTGACGCAGCCCTGCAGCGGAAAGACCTTCGACTAATTCAGGAAATCGCTCGGGCAACTGCTGCTCAAACACGGCAACTTCACCGGCAGCCGGGCTCTCACCTTTCCCCCATAGCGGCCCACTCATGAGCACGTCACCGCTATCAAGGCGTTGTTGCACGGTCATGTCAATTTCCTCGGCAACAAAAAAACTGCGGCTACCGGCCAGCATCATTACCTCACCAGACAATGGCAGAGTCCAGTTAGCCAACTGCACCCGCTCGGCAAGCAGCTGGTTAAACAGATGGCTACGGGCAGATGAGATCAACAACCCCTTCAGCTGCCGATTCCTCACCTTCTTCGTGCCGGCAAACATCGCCAACGCCTGGTCGACGTTATCGCCGTAACGGCCAAACCGCTGTTCACCAAAATAGTTCGGGCAACCGGAATCACGCAATTGCCG
>Ga0164313_10001497_pt1 | contig 20641 bp, 14 predicted proteins | sample GuaBasSedimGuay4_FD_113735 | JGI IMG/M metagenome (GOLD analysis project Ga0164313, IMG submission 113735) | Subseafloor sediment microbial communities from Guaymas Basin, Gulf of California, Mexico - Guay4, Core 4569-4, 0-3 cm | ecosystem: Environmental > Aquatic > Marine > Hydrothermal vents... | reverse complement strand
TAATCTCCCGGCTCACCGTAGAGTAATGAGCATTAAAATGAGCTGCAATCTCATTTATCATGTAATCGCCCACCGTATAAGCAGCTACTATTGCTGCCCTGGTATTCTGATGATTAGCCTGGTAATAAGCCAACGATTTGGCAAATGACGAATTTCACAATACCCAATACCATTCGTCATTTGCCATTCCCTTTGGTGGGAAACTATTTCTTCGAAAACATGAAGTGTTTTTCCAAATCCTGCTCGATATTCTCCATATGTCCCATATACGCCACAAAGCCACCGTTATAGGTGCCATCCTGGCGACGGTTTTCTTCACCTTCGAAGTTGTAATAACCGGGTGTGCATTGCTTGTTACGATCGGTTTTACCACGAAATTTAATGACTTCCTGTACCCAGAATTCCTCTGAGTCGTCGGTGACATCCATGGCCTGATAGTCGTGTTTACGGACGTAATCAACGCAGGCGGCGATGTGGCCACCCTGGCTTTGCATCATGTCGGTGAGGTTGAACTGGAACGATGCCTGATAGCCGTTCATGATAAACAGGTTGGGGTAACCTTTGGAATGAATACCCAGCAAGGTGCGGATACCGTCTTCGTACTTTTCGTTAATCTCGACGCCGTTTTCGCCAATGATTTCGTTGTAAATGCCGGTTTTCTGGATTTCAAATCCGGTGGCGTAGATAAGCAGGTCGAGCTCATATTCGACGCCGTCAACAATAGCGCCTTTTTCGGTAATCTCGGTCACACCTTTGCCTTTGGTATCGACCAGATGGACGTTCGGAAGGTTAAAGGCGGGCAGGTAATCCTCGTGAAAGCAGGGCCGTTTGCACATCATCATGTACCAGGGTTTGAGCGCTTCGGCGGTGTCTTTATCTTCGACAATTTCTTCAATGCGGCTGTGAATGCGCATCATGGAGTCGATATTGGCATTCTCCTGGCGGCGGCGTCTTTCGTCCCGAGGCATTGCCTTAATTTTGGTGAGCGCTTCGTCACTCATGGGCGGTGGTCTAAGCGATATCTCACGACGTTGGGTCTGCCAGTCAGCGGGCAGACTTTTTGCCCATTTCGGGTCGGTATGCCATTGGTCGCGAACATCGATGGATGACGGTGTACGCTGGAATACATAGAGTTCTTTGGCGTTTTTACCCAGTTGCGGCACAGCCTGCACGGCGGTGGCACCGGTGCCAATAATGCCGACTCGCTTGTCTTTAAGTTTGCTTAAGTCGTCACCGGTGTAATCATAATCCCAGCGTGAGGTATGGAAAGAATGACCTTTGAAAGTTTCCATGCCCTTGATTTTGGTCAGCTTGGGCTTGGACAAAATACCGTTAGCGCAAATAACAAAGCGCGCTTTCATATGGTCGCCGCGGTCGGTTTTGATATGCCACAGTTGCTCGTCTTTGTTCCACACTGTTGCGGTGACAGTGGTCTGAAACACAGCCAGTTTGTAAAGATCATATTCTTTGGCAATAGCCTGGCAGTGTTGAAAAATTTCATCGCCTTCTGCGTAGCGCTGTTTAGGCACGTACTTCATTTCATCTAACAGTGGCAGATAGTCATAGGAAGGTACATCACAGGCGATGCCAGGATAGCGATTCCAGTACCACGTGCCGCCGACGTCGCCGCCGCGTTCGACAATACGAATGCTCTCGACGCCTATTTCGCGCAATCGTGCTGAGGTCAGCAGGGCGGAAAACCCGCCACCAATAAACAGGCATTCGACGGTGTCGTTCAAGGGTTCTCGTTCGATAATCTCGCCGCTGTAGGGATCCTGGTCGTACTTGGCCAGCATGCCATTGGGGTCGGTTTCATAATTACCTGAACCTTCGGGGCGGTAATTCATGCGCAGGTCACGCTCCTCGCCAAATCGTTTTTTGATGGCTTCGTAATATTCCTGGGGATGGGTTTCCTCAGATAGTGGATCCATAACGCCAAACTGGGGTGAATCCAGCCGGATAGCACCGTGCATGACGATGTCTTCTGCGGTGTTGTCGCTCATAGTATTTTCTCCTGTCAGGGGTATTAAGCTTGTGATTGATCGGTGCGATTGATCAAATTAATGCGATCAAATGGATATTTGAAACGGTAGAGCATCATACGTGCTAAAAGCTGCTGAGCAAATAGTGTAAACATGCTGCTATTGTTTATTTCTGTATGTAGCTATGACTGTGCGCATAAACATCTCTACGACACATTGGCAAAACCAGATTGGATAACTAAAATGCCCCACGCTTGCGCAATAGAGGTAGAGTGCGCCCCTCGTTATTCTCAATGGACTGTTTGATGGTTTTTAACAGACCCTAAGTTTTATAAACGATTTTTCTGGTGGGATAGACCATCTGTGCAGGATTCTTCTAATAAATATGATGTGATTATTCTGGGTGCAGGTGCGGCCGGTTTGTTGTGTGCTGCGACTGCGGCCCTGCGTGGGCGACGTGTGCTGGTGCTGGAGAAAGCCAATAAGGTAGGTAAAAAGATACTTATGTCTGGCGGTGGTCGATGCAACTTCACCAACATTATGGTGGAGTCCGACAATTATATTTCCGGTAACCCACATTTTTCTAAGTCGGCACTAAACCGCTACACGCAGTGGGATTTTATCGCCCTGGTGGAACGCTATAGCATTGAGTACGAGGAGCGTAAACACGGTCAATTATTCTGCAAACACTCGGCTAAAGATATTCTCGCCATGCTATTAGATGAATGTGAGCGGGCGGGGGTGGAGATTAAAACCAGCTGTGAGCCTGGCAATATTGAAGCATTGCTTCCTAGCAACGGGCTTTCCAGCACCGGACTTTCCAGCACCGAAACGGATGGCGATAGTCACGATGGAGGTCAGCAACTCGAAGGGCGCTATCAACTGGATGTAATGCAAAGCCGGCAGCGGAAATCGGCGGGCAGTGACGAGGCTTACGGACTTGCTTGTCAGTCCCTGGTGGTTGCCACCGGGGCATTGTCCATCCCCACGCTAGGGGGTAGTGGGCTGGGTTATGATATTGCCAGGCAATTCGCATTACCCCTGACTGAAAGACGGGCAGGGCTAGTGCCTTTTATGTTTAGCGATGGACTCGAGCCGATTTGTGAGAGGTTATCTGGTATCGCATTAGAGGTGGAGGTCAGTTGCAATGGACATGCATTTTCCGAGCGACTCCTGTTTACCCATCGGGGCATCAGCGGCCCGGTGATATTACAAATCTCGAACTACTGGTATCCGGGGGATGAGATTACTATTGATCTGCTGCCTGATATCGATGCTGGACAAATCCTGGTGGGGGCCAAGCACCGTCAAGGTAAAAGCAGTTTAAAATCATTGCTTAATAAAGAACTGCCAAAAGCTCTGGTCAATGAACTGCAAATGCTCTGGTGGCCAGAATATAGCGATACTCCTTTGGCGCAGTTTAGCGATAAACAATTACTGCTGATCGGTGAAAAATTGAATGGCTGGCATTTAAAACCTTCTGCTACAGAAGGCTACCGCACCGCTGAGGTGACATTAGGTGGTGTCGGTACCGACGCCATTAGCTCGAAAACCATGGAAGCCAAACAACAGCCGGGCCTGTATTTTATCGGCGAAGTGCTGGATGTCAGCGGCCACCTCGGTGGATTTAATTTTCAATGGGCCTGGTCTTCGGCTTATAGTGCCGGGCTGGTTGTTTAGCGTACGGCTTCTGTCGTAGGCTAAATTCGTAAAACACACTTCATTTATTAATATTACTAAATCACCATTACTAGACGCTAAGACCAAATCATGCTCCGACTCTCCGAAATCAAACTGCCCCTCGATCATAACGATCAACAACTGCGTGACGCCATTATCAATAAGCTAGCTATTAGCGCCGATGAGTTGGTGAGGTTTAGTGTTTTCAAACGCAGCCATGATGCCCGTAAAAAAACTAATATCCAGTTGATCTATCAGCTCGATGTAGATCTGTATGAAGCGCTTGAGCAAAGAGTGCTGGAGAAATTTTCAAGCTCAAACCTGATTAGGCCGTGCCCGGATACCACCTACCAGTTTGTCGTCAATGCCGCCGAGAATTTTCCAGCGGAAGATCAACAGCGACCCATTGTTATCGGTTTTGGTCCCTGTGGAATGCTGGCGGCTTTGTTGTTGGCGCAGATGGGTTTAAAGCCCATCGTTCTGGAGCGGGGTCAGGATGTCCGACAACGTACCAAAGACACCTGGGGTCTGTGGCGAAACGGCCGGTTAAATCCTGAGTCGAATGTGCAATTTGGCGAGGGGGGCGCGGGTACGTTTTCCGATGGAAAGTTGCATAGTCAGGTCAAAGATAAGCGTCACCTTGGCCGTAAGGTGCTCAATGAATTTGTTATCGCCGGCGCTCCCGAAGAGATATTGACCATCAGTAAACCCCATATTGGCACCTTCAGGCTGGTCAAGATGGTGGAGAATATGCGCGAGGAGGTTATCCGCCTGGGCGGAGAAATTCGTTTTGGTAGCAAGGTTGAAAGTATTCATCGAGAAGTTGATAGCAGCCCAAATATTGATGGTAATGCTAACAAGGAAGGTCAGGATTCTTTTGGACAAGGCCCACTTGGACAAGTGACGGGACTAACGTTAGCTAGTGGTGAAACTCTCCACAGCCGCCATATTATTCTGGCCATAGGGCACAGCGCTCGCGATAGTTTTGAGATGTTGTTAGAGCAAGGGGTTTATATTGAAGCTAAACCGTTTTCCATCGGCTTTCGTATTGAACACCCTCAGTCGGTTATTGATGCGGCTCGTTTTGGTAACCAGGCTGGACACCCGATTTTAGGCGCTGCGGATTACAAGCTGGTACACCACTGTGCCAACGGCCGCAGCGTGTATAGTTTTTGTGTGTGCCCCGGGGGCACTGTCGTCGCCGCAACTTCGGAAGAAGGCTGTGTGGTGACCAATGGCATGTCGCAATATTCCCGTGATGAGCGCAACGCCAACGCCGCCATCGTGGTGGGTATTACGCCGGAGCAGGATTTTCCAGATCATGTGCTGGCCGGTGTGGACCTACAGCGAAAACTCGAAAAGCTGGCCTATGAATTGGGTGGTGCTAATTACAATGCCCCGGCACAATTAGTGGGAGATTTCATGAAGGACAAAGCATCGACAGCTTTGGCCAGTGTGCAGCCATCCTATCAACCGGGTATTACTCTGGGGGATTTATCTAAAGCTTTGCCGGCTTTCGCTATTGAAGCCATCCGTGAAGCCATTCCAGCTTTTGATAAAAAAGTGAAGGGCTTTGCTATGGCTGATGCGTTACTTACTGGCGTCGAAACCCGTACTTCATCACCTGTCTGTATCAGGCGTGGCAAAGACTTTCAGAGTATTAATACTCTGGGTTTATTCCCTGCTGGCGAAGGCGCTGGTTACGCCGGCGGCATATTATCAGCGGGCATTGATGGCATTAAGGTCGCCGAAGCGCTGGCCAGAGATATCCTTAAAGAACAGTCCCTGGATATACAGCAACTGGATGTTTAAAAATAAGCAGATTTTTGCTTTAGGGCTTGCTGTATTTGGTCACCTTATCCAGGTATCCCATGGCAAATGCAGAAATCACAAAAGTCATATGGATAATCACGTACCACATTAATTTATCGTTGGGGGTATTCTGGGCATTCATAAATATCTTAAGCAGGTGAATGCTGGAAATCGCCACGATACTGGCGGCGATTTTCATTTTTAGGGAAGAGGAGTCCATGGTGCCTAACCAGCTGAGTTTTTCTTCACCCTCAGCCACATCGAGTTCTGAAACAAAATTTTCATAACCGCTCATCATCACCATAACGATCAAACCGCCCACCATGGCTATGTCTATCAATGACAGGATGACCAGCACCATATCGGCTTCGGCCATCTCAATGATATGGGGCAGGAGGTGGAAAACCTCCTGAAAAAACTTGATACCCAGTGCCACTAAAGCCAGGGAAAGGCCCAGGTAGATGGGTGCCAACAGCCAGCGTGATCGGTACATGGTTTTTTCTATGGCGATTTCAATTCTTTTCATTGGCGCTTAATTTATCCTCTAGTTATCAATGCACAGGATCAGATGTGCAGGTGATCCAGCGCGCGGATTCTACTATGGTTTCGGGGCTTGAGGTTAAGGTTTTGCGGTTAAGGGACAGGGGTTATGGGCTGTATGCCTGACAGGGCTTGCTGGTACCAGTGCCAGTGCCAGTGCCAGGACCAGTGATAGTGAAGAGCCTGGGCATTCGGAGATTGATGAAAGTGTCCCCGGCTCTTACCCCACTACTTTAAGGCAGGCCCCGCATGGGTGGCTAGGGAGCCTCCGCAGTTAATAAGTCGTCTGGCGAATAATCTTATCGTTTTCCATCGCTGCAACTTCGTCATCACTATAAGAAAGTATCCTGGTGAGCACCTCACTGTTATGTTCGCCAAGAAAGGGTGCCTCAAGGGGTAGTGGCTCTGGAAACTCGGAATAGCGAAGTGGGTTACCAGGTATCTGGAATTCGCCAAGGATTCGGTCGTTGATGGTTCTGACGGTGCCGCGTTCTACTAAATGCGGATGCGATATAGCTTCGCCAACGCTCAGTACCGGTGCAACGGGTACATGGGCTTCCTGAAGAAGGGTGATGGCGGCCTCATCGCTTTCCTGCTCCTGCAACCATTGTTCAATAATCGCAATAATCTCTTCCTTGGCATGCATACGTGTTTTGGGGTTGGTAAAGCGTTCTTCAGTCACCAGTTCCTTTCGTCCGATAGCACCGCAAAGGTTATCCCAATGACGCTCCATGTTGGCGATAATCAAAATATAACCTTCCTTAGAGCGAAACACGCCTGCGGGCACGATTGAATAATGATGTGATCCTCCACGCTGAGGTACGACCTTGCCCTGGGTGCCGCTGTACAGCTCTACATTCGCTTCATGGGAGTGGAAATAGCAATCGAGCAGAGAGATATCAAGATGTTGACCTTTCCCAGTTCGCTCACGGTGTAACAATGCGTAGCCAATAGCACAGGTTGCGTGAACACCCGTACCGACATCGCCAAGGGCGAGCTGGGGTATCGATGGTGCGCCATCTGGGTCGCCAATCATATCGGTGACGCCAGCATAGGCCTGGGCGATATAGTCAAAGCCTGGCAGTGATGCCAGTGGCCCGGTTTGCCCAAATGCGGAGATTGAACACATAATCACTTTAGGGTTTAACGTTTTTACGGTTTCCCAGTCGAGACCAAGGCGGCCAACAACACCCGGTGCGAAGTTCTCGAGTACAACGTCAACCTCCTTAACCAGTTCCTTGAGAATTTTTTTGCCTTTATCGCTCTTAACATCCAGACAAATACTTTTCTTGCCCCGGTTATGCTGAATATTGAGGCCACTGCGTTTGTCGCGCCGGAATGCTCCGAGGCGGGTTGGGTCGCCATAAGGTAGCATTTCCACCTTGATCACCTCTGCACCCATTTCTGCCATCAGGCGTGTCACTGTAGGTCCCGCAATATGTTGTGTTATATCCAAAACACGATAACCGTCCAAAATGTGCTTAGGTTGCATAATTACCCCTTCTATTTATTTATATTTAATTAGATATTAGTTGAATATAACCAGCATAAAAGCCTCGCTCCTATATGTCTACGGGCCGATTGATAGGTTGTTTTCTGAGACGATTAAGGTAATCAAACAAACCTTGTCGTTAATGGACGTCTCTCAAGCGCCATGTTCGTGATAAGGTTTCGACCACAAAACTATTTCCAGGCAGGCACTCATTCCTATCAATCACGCCTGTAAAAACTAAGAAACCTCTGATCATTTAAATAATAAGGACAAGACTATGAGTCGCAGAGAACAATACACCATCGACACCTCAGCCCTCGACTTTGACCCCATCGAGCTAGTGGATAAATATTATCAGGAGCGGGATAAACGAGTTCACAAAGAAGGTTTTGGTCAATATCAGGAAATTAAAGGCGAGTTCTCTAATTTTATTGATGACCACTATGTCGAACCCGGCTTTACCCGCGAGCCGCTTAAGGACGAAGTAGAAGTCGTCATTATTGGTGGTGGCTTTGGCGGCCTGTTGACGGGTGCGGAGCTGAGAAAGGCCGGTGTTAAGGATATTCGCATCATCGATCGGGCTGGTGATTTTGGTGGCACCTGGTACTGGAACCGCTATCCCGGTGCCCAGTGTGATATCGAGGCCTATGTATACTTCCCTCTTCTGGAAGAAATGGACTACATCCCCAAAGAACGTTACTCCCACGCCCCCGAGATACTTGAGCACAGTATCAATATCGCTAAAAAGTTTAATCTTTATGATGATGTCTGTTTTCAAACAGAGGTCACCGAACTTCGCTGGGACGAAAGTATCAGCCGATGGATTATTTACACAAATCGTGGCGATGAAATCAAAGCTCACTACGTAGCTATGTCTAACGGCTTGCTCACCAAGCCCAAGTTGCCCGGCATTCCTGGTATCGATAAATACAAAGGCCATACGTTTCATACCAGCCGCTGGGACTTTGCCTACACGAAGGGTAGCCCCGGGGGAGACCTCATGACCGGCCTGGCCGACAAGCGGGTGGGCATTATCGGCACTGGTGCCACGGCCATTCAATGTATCCCTCATCTGGGTGAGGCGGCAAAAGAGCTGTTTGTATTTCAGCGCACGCCTTCGTCGGTTGATGTCAGGAAAAATGCGCCAACCAGCCCGGAATGGATAGCCAGGCTGCAGCCCGGTTGGCACAAAAAGCGTATGGAAGACTTCGATATATTGTTGACCGGTGGCCTGCCGAGCAAAAAGGATGATGGATCGATTATTCACAAAAGTGACCTGAAGAAAAATGAGACAAACAAAGATGAGGTCAGCGATGGCTGGACGGATGTTGCCAACAGTGAAAAGAAACTCACCAAAGATAAACCTAAATTATCGAAAGAGCAGAAAAAAGAGATTCGGGAAATCGCCGACCTGACCAAGATGGAGGAGATCAGAAATCGTGTCTCCGGCATCGTCGAAGATGAAGAAACCGCAGAGGCGCTTAAAGCTTATTACTGGCAATTCTGCAAACGTCCCTGCTTTCACGACGAATATCTGCAAACTTATAACCGACCTAATGTGCACCTGATAGACACTCATGGTCAGGGTGTTGAGGAAATCACCGAAAAAGGCGTAGTCATCGATGGCAAAGAATATGAACTTGATTGCCTGATTTTTGCTACTGGCTTTGAAGTTGGCAGTAATTACACCAGCATGGCGGGCTATGACGTGATTGGTCGAGATGGACAGAGCCTGAAACAAAAATGGGATGAAGGGCTTTCAACTTTTCATGGCTTGTTTAGCAAAGGTTTCCCCAATTGTTTCTTTCTGGGTTTTACCCAAACTGCACTGACGGCGAGCTTTACGCACATGTTGGGCGAGCAAGCTCACCACCTGGCTTACGTGATGAAACACAGCATGGAAAATGACGCGACCACTGTGGAGGCGACTCAACAAGCAGAAGATGACTGGGTTGAAAGTATTAAAGCCAAGTCCGCAGCTATAGAAAGACAATATATTCAATGCACGCCCGGTTACTACAACAACGAGGGCCATACGGGCAATAACAATGGTTTCCTGAGTGGCCAGTATGGTGGCAGCGGTGCTGAATTCTTTAAGTTGCTCAGCGACTGGCGGGATGAAGGTAGTCTGGATGGGCTAGAGATTAAGTAGCAGAAAAAGCAAGATAAAAGGCGACACTAAATTATTAATATTTGATTACAAAAACAGGGGGAATTATGTCGAAGTGGGTACCAGATTTGTCTCATGTTCAAAAACTCAAATATGAAGGTGCTATCGATGCCGATGGCCATATTCTTGAGCCGCCTGACCTTTGGGAGAATTATTTAGAAAAAAAATATCTTGATCGGGCCATGCGTATTGCCGTTGATGAGGACGGTCTTGAATATGTCGAAATCAATGGCGCGCCGTCGAAAATGCTGCGTAAAGGTTTTCCTTCAACCATGGGTTTAATGCACCACAAAGACCCCGCAATGTTTGAGCCTGGTACTGAGAAAACCTATGTTGGTAACGCCCCCTTTGGCTCGATGAATGCTGAGGAACGCGTGCAACTACTCGATGCAGAAGGTCTGGATGCTGCACTTCTGTATCCCACTCTGGGTGTGCTCTGGGAAGCAGAGCTGGATGATCGTGAACTGACTCTGGCCTATTGTCGGGCCTATAACCGCTGGATAGTGGATTTTTGTAAAGACTCCGGTGGCCGCCTGGTTGCAATTGCCCATATTCCTTTCGATAACCCCGAAGAGGCTGCCGCTGAAATGGAACGGGCCGTCAAAGACGGCTGCAAAGGCGCATTCACCATGCCCTTTACCTGGAGCCGCAAGGCCCATGGCGATCCGGTTCACGACCCCATCTTTCAAAAAGCAGTGGAACTCGATATACCTCTGGCCCTGCACGTTGGCTTTGAGCCTCTCGACCAGCGCCCTAATCGCTTTGAAAATGCCAACCGATTCCCCCTGCTGGCGAATATCACCACTGCAGAAGGGCTACGCCACGCCTTTACCACGTTTTTTGATTTTGGCACCTTCGAGCGCTTTCCCGACCTGCGACTGGTATTGCTGGAAGCCGGTGGCGGCTGGATCGGCCAATGGATGGACAGACTTGATGTCATGTATCACAAAACCATCATTGGTGCGCGCACCGCAGTATCCCGGCCACCCAGCGAATGGTTTAAATCCAACTGCTGGATTTCCTGCGATCCAGACGAAAAGCTGATCCCCGCGATGATGGAAATATTCGGCGAGGATCGCTTTGTCTGGGCCAGTGATTTCCCCCATGCCGATCACACGCCTGACTACATCAAAGAAATAGAGCGCATGGCGGACAGCGTACCACCCAGCGCGCGGCGAAAACTGCTTGGGGACAATATTCGGGATGTTTATAAGCTCTAAGGAGCCTCTGATTTATTTTGAACGAAGTAGCTGGACATTTTAGTCACAAGATACAAATTCATGAATAGATCAGAGGCCCCTAAATACAACTTAAGGGCCGGGCTATGCTCGGTTATCTGTTCAATGGGTGAAGGAGGTTTCTATGTCGGCAGACCTGAGATTTAATCAAAAGGTTGGTTTTATAGGGCTTGGCAATATGGGCAAGCCCATGGCCATAAACCTGGTAAACGCAGGTTTTGAACTTACTGTCTTTGATATCAGATCCGAACCTCTCGATGAGCTTAAAAAGCTAGGAGCCTCGGTTGCACAATCGGTAGCCGAGGTCGCAATCAGTAGCGACATTATCGAACTGGTGGTGGTTAATGATGCCCAGCTAGAAGAAGTCGTGCTGGGCGAAAAAGGCATTTTATCGGCAGCCAGACCTGATTCTATTATTGTTATTCATGCCACGGTCCATCCTGGTACCTGCCAAAAAATTGCTCAGCAGGCCACAGTTAAAAACGTCGGTGTGCTGGATGCAGCCGTCAGCGGTGGCGAGGAAGGTTCAAAGGCCGGTACGCTAACCTTGATGGTTGGCGGTGATCCCGATCTACTGGAACGTTGTCGCCCAGTGTTCGAAGTGGTGGGAGAAAATATTTTTCACCTTGGCGACGTTGGCATGGGTGAGGCGGCAAAGCTGGTTAACAACCTGATGTTTTTAAATCATCTACACAGCGCTTATGAAGGCTTACGACTCGGCGCTGCTGCGGGCATTGACGAAGACAAGCTAATCGACCTGTTGAAAGTCAGCACCGGTAACAGTTGGGCACTTGAAAGCTGGGGCTGGTTTGCCGAGATGCGCGAATCCTATACCACTGGCATGGAAGGCATGGCCGAAGTACTGTTTAAGGATCTTTCCCTGGCTTTATCGGTGGGGCACGATCTGAAAGTCTCCCTACCATCTGGTGCGCTGACGTCGCAAATGCTGGAGAGGATTCTTGGGCTGGAAGAGTAAGGTTATCTGAAGGATAGAAAAGCATTGAATCTAGACCTATGAAGCCGATCCCTCGCAGCAAGTCTATTTGATCTTTCTACCTGTAGATTGAATGTGGCTAAGCCCTTTAATCATAAAAAAATAGGGTCTACTCCAGTTTTTTCACTTCGTCGTGCACGGCATTGGCAATACGATCTCGGGTTCTGACACCCTCTCCCAGCCTTATCAGGGAATCCCTGCTGAGCGGCTTGCCAATTCTAATCTGGATGGGATGCAAATGAATACGCCATTCTCCGAGTGGCAAAGCTCTGTTAGCGCCTTCGATGTACACAGGCACTACGGGAACATCAATATGTTCCAGCAGTAAGCCTATGCCCGGTTTGAACGCTTGCAGCTCGCCGGTGGGGGAGACTTTCCCCTCTGGAAACCAGATAAGCGAACCTCGACTTTGCAGAACGGCCGTAGCCGCTGCGAGACTGGAGGCGGGCCGTTCCGGTTCGACCAGAATGACTCGCACCAGACGAGCGCAAATGCGTCGCCACAGCTTAGTAGACACGATACGGGTCAAACCCGCCCAGTAGGTCTTGCGCACCTGTGCGAAACCAGCCGTCTTTGGTAAACGCCTGCCTCGTCTTTTCGGGGAGTTTGTAATAAGCCCGAAAGACCCCGGGTCCGCGTACCTGAATTTCGCCTTCAGGTGCTGGTACCTGTGCGAGTGGCGCGACGCGTAGTTCGATGCCGTCGATGATCTTTCCTACACTGCCTGTTTTCCCTTTCCCCGGCGGGGTCAAAGTAATGAGCGGCGAAGTCTCGGTGAGCCCGTAACCGATCGACACTTTCCAGCCGAACGCCTCAAGCTCGCCGGCCAGGGACTCGGGAAGCAGCGCACCGCCTGAGGCCATAACCCGGAGTTTCGAGCCGATGCGCTTATGAAGTGGCCATAGCAACTGTTTGCCAATGTGCAGGCCGGTTCTCAATCGCACCCAGCGGCTCAACGCAAAAGCCGCCCTAAATGCACCGTAGGCCAGTTTATTGCGCTCCCGCAACTGAGCCCAAATGGTCGACAGTAGCGCTTCGTAGAGCCGGGGAACGCCGATGAGGTGGGTGACTTCAGCGTCGATCAATGCACGGGACAACTGAGGACCGGTAAGAGCAAAAGGCAACACCATCGTGGCTCCCAGCGCCAGGGGCGCCAGTACACCGAGGACAAAGGGATAGACGTGGTGCAGTGGCAAAGGCAGTAGTACGCGGGACCCAGGTCCAAGCAGGCGCCGCTCTCCAATCGTGGTAATTTGAAAAATAAGATTGGCATGAGTCAATGGAACGCCCTTGGGCTTGCCAGTCGTTCCGGACGTGTAGAAAAGGGCCGCAACTGCATTTTCATCGACCACGAAACCGGGGCTGCAGTCATTTTCCGCGGCTTCCGGCAGCGAATAAGTGGCCCTATCTGGTTGCGAATCCAGCAGAAAATATTTCAGCGGCCTTTCGGGAAAGAGCTTTTTCACCCGTTCGGCATGAACAGCGGTGGTGATGATATGGCTGCTATCGCTATCCTCTACAATGTGGCGCAGCATGTTTTCAGGAAGCTGGGTATCGAGGGGAACCACGCAAATGCCAGCATAAAACGCACCCAACGCAGCGGCTATATGGTTAGGAGAGGACGGCGGCAGAATGATCACACGGTGATTTTCCACCATATGCTCTGCCAGATGTCCGCCGAAGCGGCGTGCCAGATGAGCGATTTCGGTATAAGAAATCTCCTCGCTTCCGTCGGCATCAAACACGATAATCGCGGTACTTGTCCCCCGGCTGTCGAGACTGGCAACGAATTCCTGCAAATCTCGCGGAGCGGTGTGCAAGGCGCCTCTAGCAATCATTTCCATCTCCCTCCAACGCGGCTGCAGGCCGTACCGACAGCGTCTGGTCGAAACCGATAATGGACAAAATTACCACAGGGCTCAAACCGATCCGCTGACTATCGGCAAAAGCCGTGATCCGGCCCACCAACAAAAGGCCCGGAAAACTCGCAGCTTTGCCTGAAAAGACATAAAGGTCAGATACCTAGTTCTTCACCTGGGCAGGCACCACTCGCGGCAGTTAAGAACGACTGACGGGCTGCGCGGGGCCCGTAAAAAACGTAGCAGTATTTAGTGGGGTCAGAAGAGAATGGTACTTGTTTCTTATTCTAGAGCGAGAGACAGGGCAGAAGTTGGGATATAGTAAAAGAGGTCGACTGAGCGAGAAAACGCGGGGGACGGTTGAAATTTAATCCCTCGGTCACCTCTCCTAGACCTAAGGATGGTAGCTCAACAACACGGTCAGACGCTTGTATTCGTTTGAGTATCTGCCGTATTCTGTACTTATTGTTTTGGGTAATTGGCTCCTCCTGTTGAGGCTGAGCCAGATGTCCACTTTAGGGGGCAAGATAGTTTCCGTAAAGCCGATAATTCACCATACACATTCATAACTTCTACACCCGGAGGCTGGCTGGTCTCAGGGCAGAGTTGGGGGTATAGCTTTTGACAACGGATTTCGAAATCGCTCACGCTGCAAAGCTCAAGCCGATTGCGGAGGTCGCAGCTGATCTGGGTATTCCAGAGCATGCGATCTCGCTCTACGGTCGACATTCGGCAAAAATCGGACTGGACTTTGTAAGATCTGAATCACAGCGCCGGGATGGGAAGCTCATTCTCGTCACGGCCATCACACCAACAGCGAGCGGCGAAGGAAAGACGGTCGTTACCATCGGCCTGGGCGACGGCTTGAATCGACTGGGTAAGAAAGCGGTGGTTTGTCTGCGGGAACCTTCTCTCGGCCCATGTTTCGGGATAAAGGGTGGGGCGACGGGCGGCGGCCATGCCCAGGTAGTTCCACGGGAACAAATCAACCTGCATTTCACCGGCGATTTTCACGCAATTTCAGCGGCAAACAACCTGCTGGCTGCCCTTGTTGATAACCACATTTACAGGGGAGACTCCCCGGTGCTTGATCCTCGTCGAATCTCCTGGCGGCGCACTGTCGATATAAGTGATCGGGCGCTCCGCCAGATAACGATATCCCAGGGTGGCAAGGCGAATGGATTGCCCCGCGAGGACGGCTTTGACATCGTACCCGCTTCGGAGGTGATGTCATCCTTTTGTCTCGCAAGTGATCTGGCGGACCTGGAGCAGCGCCTTGCTCGGCTCATCGTGGGCTGGACGAGTGATCGGCAGCCCGTCATGGCTCGGGACCTGCAAGCCAGTGGTGCGATGAGCGCACTGTTGCGAGACGCTCTGGCGCCGAATCTGGTACAAACTCTGGAGAACAATCCGGCCCTCGTCCACGGTGGTGCGTTCGCCAACATCGCCCACGGTTGCAATTCCATTATCGCCACGCAAACTGCCCTTGCGCTGGGAGATTATGTTGTTGAAGAAGCCGGCTTTGGGGCGGACCTGGGCGCAGAAAAATTTTTCAACATCAAGTGCCGCCAGGTGGGACTTGTGCCTGCCGCGACAGTCATCGTTGTCACGCTGAGCACTCTTAAAGCGCACGGGGGGGCGACTGAAAGCGATCTGGCGAAAGAGAATCCGGATGCTGTCGCACGGGGGATACCTAATCTCTTGCGGCACATCGAGATCGTCAAGACATTTGGTGTGCCTTTTGTTGTAGCTATCAATCGTTATGTAACTGACACTGACGCTGAAATCGCCACGGTGCAGCGCGCGGTTCGGGAGCTGGGCGCAGCCGCGATTGTCAGCAATCAATGGAGTGAAGGTGGCAGGGGGGCAGAAGCGCTTGCAGAACAGGTCGTCGATCTCGCCGAGGGGGCTGAGGCAGGATTTAAATTACTATATCCTGACGATATGCCTCTTTTGGAAAAGGCCGAAACCATTGCGACCAGGATCTACGGAGCCGATGGTCTCACAATGGATGAGGATGTGCGCTCCCAGTTTCGTCGTCTCGATGAGGAAGGCTATGGCCATTTACCCATCTGTATGGCGAAGACGCAGCTAAGCCTGACGGCCGACCCCTTGCGTAAGGGGGTTCCCACTGGCTTCACAGTGCCGATCCGGGAGTTGAGGTTGGCGGCGGGTGCGGGATTTGTAGTGGCGCTGACCGGTGACATTCTGACGATGCCAGGCTTGCCGCGGCATCCTGCGGCTCACCACATTCGACTCAATGAAAGGGGTGAGATAGAGGGTATTCCTTGATTAAGAGACCTTTGCACGAGAGCCATTTTGCTCCCATGCTGCGTTAAAAAAGTGCTCAATCGGTCATTTACAGCTGTAAACTCCCTCTTTGCGCGCTTTTTTGCCTTGCCTGGAAGAAAAATCATCTCTCGTGCAAAGGCCTCATTAAACCTGTTAGCCACCGTAGATGGTTCCTGAATACATGAAGCGTATCGGTTTTCTGATTAATCCCATTGCCGGTATGGGTGGACGGGTCGGATTGAAAGGCACCGATGGTGTGGTTGAGCAAGCGCGTGCCCTGGGCGCACGACCGGTGGCGCCGCAACGCGCTACCGAGGCCTTGCGCAAACTTGCCCAGCTGCTGTCGGGCGCATCGACCGTAGAGCCGATTCGATGGCTGACCTGTTCTGGAATTATGGGCGAAGAGGCGCTTCGCCTGGCCGGCTTTTCCGCAGCTGATATTGAAATTACCTACACGTCACCCGACCAGCCTACAGCGGAAGATACGAAAAGCGCGGTGCGGAGTTTTCTGCTGGGTGATGTTGATCTCATCTTCTTTTGTGGCGGCGATGGAACGGCGAGGGATATATGCAGTATCGTCGGTATTAAGGTGCAGATCCTGGGTATTCCTTCAGGGGTGAAAATGTATTCAGGTGTTTTCGGGACGAATCCTGTGCGAACCGCCGAAATCGTTTGGGCTTTCCTGCAGGATCGGCTGACCACCGCACAGACTGAAGTTCTGGATCTCGATGAAGCACGCTATCGCGAGGGCGAATGGAATGTAAGGCTTTATCATGCCGCGCTGACGCCCTATGAACCGATGCGCATTCAATTAGCCAAGGCCGTGATCGAGGAGACAGGTGATGCGGCGGTTAAGGATGCAATTGCGGTCTATCTGCTGGAAGAGTTTGAACGCGATAAAACAGAACTCGTCTTCCTTGGACCGGGCAGCACCGTAAAATCGGTCGGTGATCGTTGGGGGATTGACAAAACACTGCTCGGCATTGATGCGGTTGTCGCTGGCAAGTTTGTGGGTAAGGACCTGAATGAAAGCGATATCCTTCATTTGCTGGATGAGTTCGAAAAACGTAAGCTGGTTTTAAGCCCCATCGGAGCTCAGGGCTTTGTTTTGGGACGTGGAAACCTGCAACTCAGTCCAGGTGTAATCAGCGCGATAGGAGTCGATAATATTATCGTGATCGCTACACCAGCCAAGCTCGCGCGCACGCCCGAGCTTCATTTTGATACAGGGAATGCCACACTCGATGATGAACTGACTCGCGAGCGCTATCTGCGTGTTGTTGTCGGCTATCGCCGCCGAAGGCTCGTGAAGGTTGTCATTTAAGTACTGGCACCGGTTATTGCGCACATGGGAGGTTAGGCCGGGGACTAAAGAGCTAGAACTTCTTATTTTAGGAGCTTCACCCTGACCCTAACCCCGGCCTTCCTCCAGCGGAAGATGGGACTGTAAAAACCCGAGCCTACAGATGTAAAGTGCTTATATTTGAGGATTAGAGAGTTGCGATACCTACCCCACACTGAATCAGAACGCCGGTCAATGCTTGACACACTCAAGCTGGACCGCATGGAGGAACTCTTCACGGACGTTCCCGAGCGCGTGCGTTTTCCTGATCTCCAGTTGCCAGCACCGTTAGCAGAGATGGATCTGGCAGTCCACATGCGGCAGCTGGCCGACCGCAACGTGAATGCGGCCAGTCATGAATGTTTTCTTGGCGCGGGAGCCTATCATCACTACATTCCCGCAACCGTTGATTACGTTATTGGGAGGGGCGAGTTCTTCACCTCCTATACGCCCTACCAGGCGGAAGCGAGTCAGGGCATGCTGCAGGCCATGTTCGAATACCAGAGCATGATCTGTCAGTTGACGGGAATGGACGTGACCAATGCCAGTCACTACGACGGGGCGACGTCGTTGGCGGAAGCGGTGCGGGTGGCCCTCAATCTAGCATCGAATAAGCGGCAAAAAGTGATTCTTTCGCCTGCGATTAACCCCCGCTACAGGGACACCGTACGGACCTATCTGCAGGGAACGGAATCCTCTCTCATCGGCGAGAGTGCTTCGGTAAGGGATATGACTAGTCTCCTGGCTCTTCTCGATGATGAGGTGGCTGCGCTGGTGATCCAGAATCCAAACTTTTTTGGACAGTTCGAGAACGTGGCTGGCCTGGCGGACGCCGTGCACGAAGCCGGGGCTCTCCTGATTGTAGTGGCCGACCCCATCGCCCTCGGTCGATTTCAATCGCCGGGTGATTATGGTGCCGACGTCGTGGTGGCCGACGGGCAGGCGCTCGGCATTCCGCTCACCTTTGGTGGTCCGTACCTGGGTATTTTCGCCACGCGCAAAAAATACGTGCACCATATGCCGGGACGACTGGTGGGGGAGACGGAGGATAGTAGCGGGAGGCGGGGTTATGTGTTGACGCTTGCCGCGCGCGAGCAGCACATCCGGCGTGCCCGGGCGACAAGTAATATCTGTACCAATGCCGGATTAATGGCACTCGCGGCGGCGACATATCTGGCAACCCTGGGAGAAACCGGGCTCCGACAGGTGGCTGAGCTCTGCTATCACAAGAGTCATTACGCCGCGGATCGGATCGCTAAAATCGCCGGGCTGGAGGTCAATCCCCAGGCACCAAATCAACCCTTCTTCAAGGAGTTCAGCGTATTGCTGCCGGGGCCGGTCGAGGAGGTGAACCGAATTCTCCTGGAGGAATACGGGATCATTGGTGGTTTTGATCTTGGACCTGACTATCCCGGTCTCGAGCGGCACATGTTAATTGCGGTAACCGAAATGAAAACCAGGGCGGCCATTGATCTGCTTGTCGACGCCCTGGCGAGGGCAACGCAATGAAGAGTAGAACAGCCGCAGGGGCAATGCCAGAGAGAGGTGAAAGCACCCTTTACGAATTGAGTGCCGCTGGTCGAGGCGGTAGCGGGCTACCCGCGCCTGACGTGCCTGAGGCCGAGCTACCCGCCGAACTTTTACGCGACGAGATCGGACTTCCAGAGCTCTCCGAGCTTGATGTGGTACGTCACTTTGTCCGTCTCTCCCAGCGTAATTTCGGTGTGGACACTGGGTTTTATCCGCTGGGTTCATGCACGATGAAGTACAACCCCAGGATCAATGAAGTCTGTGCACGGCTTGAAGGTTTTGCACAGGCGCATCCGCTGCAACCGCAAGAGACGGTCCAGGGCAACCTGGAACTCGTGTTCAATCTTCAGGAGTGGCTGAAGGAAATCGGCGGGTTTACGGATGTTTCACTACAGCCCACAGCTGGCGCTCAGGGTGAACTCACGGCGCTACTGATGATGCGTGCCTATTTTCGTGATCGCGGCGAGACGGGTCGTAACCAGGTGCTGATCCCCGATTCGGCTCACGGCACCAATCCTGCCTCGACGACCATGGCCGGTTTCGAAGTCCTCGAGATTCCCTCCGACAAGAATGGCGACCTGGACCCTGGTGCGCTGGCTGCGGCCTGCGATGACTCCGTGGCGGGCTTGATGTTAACCAACCCTAACACTCTGGGTCTGTTTGAACGTGACATCGACGAAGTGGTTAGGCTGGTGCATGGCTGTGGAGGACTGGTTTATGGCGATGGGGCGAATATGAATGCATTGGCCGGTGTTGCACGGCCCGGTGATCTGGGCATCGATATCATGCATTTCAATCTCCACAAGACATTCGCGACACCCCATGGCGGCGGCGGGCCCGGCTCCGGGCCACTTGGATCGAACGCGAAGCTTGCCGACTACTTGCCCGGGCCGAGCGTACGTAAGGAGGGGGTAGTTGATGACTCGGGCATCCGCTTTACGCTTTTCACTCCGCAGAAATCGATCGGCCGAATGAGCTCTAACTTCGGTAGCTTCGGCGTGTTTGTGCGGGCGTATGCCTATATCCTGCAACATGGCGCCGAGGGTTTACGCGCGAATTCACAGCATGCGGTGCTTAATGCGAATTACCTGCGCGTGCGGCTACGCGACATCTATCCCTTGCCCTATGAACGGAGCTGCATGCACGAGTTCGTCCTGGAAGGAAAGATCGAGGGGTCAGATGTGCGGGCGATGGACATCAGTAAGCGACTTCTCGATTTTGGATTCCATCCTCCCATAAGTTATTTTCCGCTGATCGTACCCGAAGCCCTCTTGATCGAGCCGACCGAAACGGAAAGCAAGCAGACTCTGGATGCCTTCGTGGAAGCGATGATCACCATTGCGAAGGAGGCAGTGGATACACCGGAACAGTTACATACGGCCCCCCACGCGATGCCGGTAGGACGTCTTGACGAAGTGCGTGCCGCACGCAAGCTCAAGCTGCGCGAGAATTCTCAGCCCTCAAAGGGAGAGCCCTGATTTAAGAGACAGGCAGGTCTTCATTACCTTAACTAGCAGAGTAAGACTCTGGTGGTTTATGGACAGTAATGAATCTGACTCAATTGATTTTTTACTATGTTGATTTTTTACAATGTTGATTTTTTACTATTGTAGAATCACTTCTTATGTTATACATTAGTATAACTATGTAGGTTTGGAGGATCCACAGTGACAGCCATAGCCATTCGCCAATCGGGAGGCGCTAATATTA